>OLOS01000008.1_pt1 | contig 269970 bp, 251 predicted proteins | sample 1672631 | NCBI WGS metagenome assembly OLOS01 (sample SAMEA3136707, study PRJEB25190) | human gut metagenome | biome: human gut; feature: human-associated habitat; material: faeces | place: Austria | collected 2013
ATACTCCTGTGTGCCCATAGGCCCAATCCCATGTGACGAAGTGGACTCCGTGTTTGCTCTGAACTCCAGCCAGCACAGTGCCGTTGAAATCCGCCAGCACCTTGTAGCCGTCCTCCAGACCGTCGGCTTTCAAAACGGGCGCTGTTTCCATCTGCCGCATATATTCCGCTGTGTTTCTGACGATCTCATACACCATGTCCTTGGCGGCGACCCGTTCCGGTTCATTAATGTCCTCATTTCGGTAGGTGATGCCGCCGTTCTCGGTCACTTCGCACAGCGGCGCACCGTCAAGCAGGATACACAGCCTGTCAGTGTGAACTTCGTCCAACTGGAAACCCTCCTTGGCAAGGACGATTGCTGCTTCTCTGAAGTAGCGAGTCTGCGAATCTTTACTGTGGTCGTTCATATCTGTTTTCCTCCGTCGTTGATAAAATAAAAAAGCGCCCATCTTCGTATTGAAAATGGACGCCAAATGTGTACTTGATTTAATTGTTGTGGGAAGCGGGGAGGTGCATCTGAACCGTAGATAGAACAAGACCGTAAGGCGTTGGCCTTACGGTCTGTTGTTGGTGGAGATAAGCGGGATCGAACCGCTGACCTCTTGAATGCCATTCAAGCGCTCTCCCAGCTGAGCTATACCCCCATGGAACCGGAACCCCTTGATTTTACTGGACTTCCGGGATATTAACTTTTTAGATGCCGCGTTGCGATTGCGGGTTGCTTTACTGGTGACTTGCTCTCCCAAGTGAGCTACGCCCCCATGTGTTTTTGGACTGCTTGACTATAATAGCATATCATGGGGAGTTTGTAAAGACCTTTTTTCAAAAAAATTCGGGTAAAACAAAAACTTTACCCGAATCCTTTTGCTTTTATGTTATTCCAGCTCAAAGGCGCCGGTATACAACTGATAGTATTTCCCTTTTTGGGCGATTAGCATATCGTGTGTACCACGCTCGATAATGCGTCCGTGTTCCAGCACCATGATGACATCGGCATTCTGCACGGTGGAGAGACGATGCGCGATGACGAATACCGTCCGGCCATGCATCAGCCGGTCCATGCCGCGCTGTACAATGACCTCGGTGCGGGTATCAATGCTGGAGGTGGCTTCATCAAGAATCATCACGGGTGGATCGGCGACTGCCGCCCGTGCGATGGAAATGAGCTGGCGCTGCCCCTGAGAAAGATTGCCGCCATCACCGGAAAGGATAGTATTATAGCCATCCGGCAGATGGGAGATGAAGTAGTGCGCATTGGCCAGCTTGGCTGCCGCAATGCATTCTTCATCGGTGGCATCCAGTCGTCCATAGCGGATGTTATCCATTACGCTACCGGTAAAGAGGTTGACATCCTGCAGGACCACGCCTAGGCTGCGTCGCAAGTCACTCTTTTTGATCTTGTTAATATTGATACCATCGTAACGGATCTTGCCATCGGCGATATCATAAAAGCGGTTGATCAGGTTGGTGATGGTAGTCTTACCCGCGCCTGTTGCTCCCACGAAAGCTACCTTCTGTCCCGGCTCGGCATACAGGGTAATATCATGCAGAACGGGCTTTCCATCCACATAGGAAAAATCCACATCTTTCATGCGCACATCGCCGTGCTGCCTTATCAGCTCATAGCCGCCTTCCGGCAGAGGCTTTTTCCATGCCCAGATACCGGTGCGGCAGTTGGATTCAACCAATGCTCCGTCCTTCTCCTCGGCATTCACCAGCGTTACTACGCCGTGATCCTCCTCACTGGGTTCGTCCATCAGTTCAAAGATGCGCTCGGCGCCAGCCAGCGCCATGACGACAGAGTTGATCTGCTGGGAAACCTGGCTGATGGGCATGGTAAAGCTGCGGCTGAGCTGCAGGAAAGAAGCAATGCTGCCCAGTGTCATTGTACCGATGCCGGTCAGGGTTAGATTGGGTACCGCTGCTATGGCCAAAAGACCACCCACAATAGCGACCAGTACATACTGTAAATGCCCAAGGTTGCCCATAATAGGCATCATAATATTGGCATAGGTGTTTGCTTTTGTAGCGTTTTCACAGAACTCATTATTGAGTGCATCAAAGTCCTTTTGATTTTGTTCTTCATGGCAGAAAACCTTGACAACCTTCTGCCCGCCGATCATTTCTTCAATAAAGCCATTTACTTTGCCAAGGGATTGCTGCTGCTTTACAAAGTATTTGGCGCTGCCGCCACCTACATTCTTTACGACGAACAGCATCAATCCCAAAAAGACAAACATGAGGAGGGTAAGCCACACACTGGTACTCAGCATGGCAATGAATACTGCTGTGATGCTGATGATGGAACTGACCGCGTTGGGCAGGCTCTGGCTGATCATTTGCCGCAAGGTATCGGTATCGTTGGTGTAGTAGCTCATCACATTGCCATGGGTATGGGTATCAAAGTACTTGATGGGCAAGGTTTGCATGTGGGCAAACATATCGTCCCTTATGGTTTTCAGGGTGCCCTGCGCCACGGGAATCATCAGCCGTGTCTGCAAGTAGGAAGCCAGCATACCGGCCAGGTAAATGCACCCCATCATGGTCAAAGCTTGAAGAAGCGGGGCGAAGCTTGGTGCCGACTGTCCAATAAGCGGAGCGATATAATCATCGATCAGCGATTTGAGGAAAAGAGAGGCGGAAACACTGGCTACTGTACTGATGATGAGTAAAATAAAAACACATACCAGCCGGGCTTTATTTCCTTTGGCGATGTAGCCTATAAGGCGCTTCAATGTTCCTCTGGCATCCTTGGCCCGCTTGCCGCCGGTAAAGCCTCTTCTAGGAGCAGCACTCATTCTTCCAGCCCCCCTTTCTGTTGAGATTCATAGACCTCACGGTAGATTTCATTATTGGCCAGCAGTTCTTCGTGGGTGCCGCAGGCGTTTATTCTGCCGTTATCCATTACAACGATCTGGTCGGCGTCCATCACCGAGCTGATGCGCTGGGCAATAATGATTTTTGTGGTATTGGGGATTTCCTCACGGAAGGCCTGGCGGATCAGGGCATCAGTCTTGGTATCCACGGCACTGGTGCTGTCGTCCAGAATAAGGATCTTCGGCTTGCGCAGGATCGCACGGGCAATGCACAGGCGCTGCTTCTGCCCGCCGGAAACATTGGTACCGCCCTGCTCGATATAGGTATCATACCCATCGGGGAAGGTGCGGATAAAGTCATCGGCCTGCGCCAGACGACAGGCGTGTACCAGCTCCTCGTCGGTCGCGTCGGGGTTGCCCCAGCACAGGTTCTCCTTTATCGTCCCGCTGAACAAGGTATTCTTCTGCAATACCATCGCCACATTGTGCCGCAGTGTCTGCAGGTCATAGTTCCGGACATCTATACCGCCTACCTTTACACAGCCGCCAGTCACATCGTACAGACGGGGGATGAGCTGCACTAGGCTGCTTTTGGAAGATCCGGTGCCGCCGATAATACCAACCGTCTGTCCAGAGGGGATAATCAGGTCAATGTCATCCAGCACCGTTTTATCGGGACGCTTGGCATAGCTGAAGCTCACATCAGTGAATTCCACACTGCCGTCTTTGACCTCGTACACAGGGTTATCGCAGTTGGTGATATCACTTTCCTCATCCAGCACTTCCACGATGCGCTCGGCGGAGGCACGGGACATGGTAATCATAACAAATACCATCGAAAGCATCATCAGACTGGAAAGGATCTGCATGATGTAGGTGAAGAAGCTCATTAGGTTTCCGGTGGACATATTTCCAATGACGATCTGTTTGGCACCCAGCCAGGAGACCAAAATCATACAGGCATACACACAGCCTTGCATCAGTGGGGAGTTGAGGGCCAAGATGCGCTCGGCAAGTGAAAAATCCTTATAAATGGTGCCGGAGATGGTATCAAACTTTTCGATCTCGTGGTCCTCGCGCACAAAGTTTTTTACCACACGGATACCGGAAAGATTCTCCTGCACTACGCCATTCAGTCTGTCATAGGTCTTAAAGACCCGTTCAAACACGGGGTGAACATGTTTGATGATAAGGTAAAGCCCCACACCAAGGATGGGAATGACGGCCAGGAAAATGAGAGAAATATCGTGATTGATGCGAAAGGACATGACCATGGCGAAGATGAGCATGGCAGGGCAGCGGATAAGGGTACGAATGATCATCATTAAAGCATTCTGCACATTGCTCACATCGGTAGTCATACGGGTGACCAAACCAGCGCTGCTGAATTTATCAATATTGGAGAAGGAGTATACCTGTAGATGATGAAACATATCATGCCGCAGATTGCGAGCAAAGCCTGCCGTGGCGCGTGCACAGCTCCGGCCGCTCAGTGCACCAAAAGTAAGCGCTACCAGTGCAAAACCCACTAGAATGGCACCATATCGCAGGATCATGCTCATGTTGCCGGCTTCTATGCCCTTATCAATTAGGCCAGCCATTACAAAGGGGATGGCCACATCCAAAAGCGATTCCACTAGCACATAAAGAGGGGAGAGAATCGCGTCTTTTTTATATTCCCGTATGCATTGGGACAGTCGTTTAATCAATGGTTCGTTCCTCCTTGCCAGGGGTCAAGTTTTCTATCACTTTATCTAGCAGGACATAAAGGGTCTTCAACTCTTCGCCGGTTAATCCGGCAGTCGCTTTCTGCTCTACCCGCAGGATATCCTGCTGCATTTGCGCCAGCTGTTCTATGGCGATCGGTGTTAGGACCAGTCGTTTAAGGCGGGCATCGCCCTCCACGGGTTCCCGCACGATCAATCCGTCCCGCATCATAATCTGCAATATGCCGGTTGCGGTGCTGCGCCGAATATGAAATGCTGACTCCAAGTCCTTTTGAAAGACTGGCTGGTCCTCGTGTACTTCTAAATAACCCAAAAACATTTTCTGCATCATGGTTCCGGGGTGGACTGTATCACGATTGGTGCCCAATTCTTGGTGAATCAAGTTGGAGATTCCTTTAATCTTCATGCATATAGACGGGCGCTTTATCTTCATATTGGCTCCTTTCCATCTTGTTAGGATGCTAACAATTATAGCGCAGTTATATAGTCATTGCAATCGTCAAACTTTACAAGATTAAAGCTAAGATGAAAACAATTTATGAACGGAGTGGGCGGGCATATTTCACATCTTTTACGGAAAAATCTCTGTTACTCTGCGCCTATCATTTTTCCCCACGGTATGGTACAATTAAACTGTATTTTTATAAGGAGGAGCACACAGTGAAAAAACAACTTCTTTTCCGCCGTTTTCCGGCGGTTCTATTGGCTCTGCTGACGGTACTGATGCTGGCGCTGCTGCCTGCCTGCGGCGGTATGACAACCCGGCCGATGGGAGAAGATGACCCGCTGGTGCAGGAAAACGGCACGCTGCTGGTTGAGGATGGCTCCTATTCTACGCCAGAGAAGGTGGCAGAATACCTGCATTTTTATGGCCATCTGCCACAGAACTATTTAACCAAGCAGGAAGCGAAAGCACTGGGGTGGGCTGCTTCCCAGGGAAACCTGTGGGAAGTAGCCGAAGGAAAATCCATTGGCGGTGATCACTTTGGCAACCGCGAGGGTCTGTTGCCGGAAGCTGATGGACGCACCTGGTACGAGTGTGATGTGAACTATATGGGCGGCTTCCGCGGGGCGGAGCGGCTGCTCTATTCCAGTGATGGACTGATCTACTATACCGATGATCATTATGCGAGCTTTACCCTGGTTTATGGCGAGGAGGAAACACCATGAGAGAAGTTTATCTAGAGGGCCGGCTGATGACCGACCGTGCCGCGGCGCATGCAGAGATCAAGAATAAGCTATCCTTGCCGGAGTATTATGGTGCCAATTTGGATGCTCTGTGGGATTGCCTGATCGAAATAGGAGAGGAGACGGTTATTACAGTGTGCCATCCCGGTGCGATGCTTTCTGCCCTGCGGGAATATGGCTGCCGTTTGCTGATGACATTTTTTGAGGCAGAAAAAGAAAACCCTGTTCTACACATTATCATTGGGACCCACACCGCCCACCGAGAGGAGGAAACCGAATGAGCGCTGTTCATTTTCCAAAAGATTTCGCTCTTGGGGCTGCTTCCGCTGCTACCCAAATTGATGGCGACTGCAAGGAAAGCAACTGGTATGAGTGGTACAAAAATGGAAAGATAAAGGATAACAGCGATCCCAATATCGCAACTGACCATCGCGGCCATTTGGAGGAAGATACCCGCCTAATGGCGGAGATGGGGATTCGCCACTACCGCTTTGGGCTGGAGTGGGCCCGGCTGGAGCCGCAGGAGGGCCAGTTTTTGCAGGAAGAGATTGAAAAGGTGCGAGAGGAAATTACGCTGCTGCACCAAAATGGCATTCATGTGCTGCTTACCCTGCATCATTTCTCCAATCCTTTGTGGTTTGAGCATCAGGGCGGCTTTTTGGGCAAAAATGCCGTAAAGAGGTACCTTGCCATGGTGGAATTTGCTGTGCGCCACCTTGGTGATCTGGTGGATGAATATGTTACCATCAATGAACCAAATGTCTATGCGGTCTGCGGTTATTTGGGGGCAGGCTTCCCCCCTGGGGAATTCAATATCTCCCATGCTCTGCGGGTAATGAAGGTGATGGGCGAATGCCACCGTCGGGCTTACCGGTTAATTCATAATATCCATGAAGAACTGGGCTATGCCGAACCCAAGGTTGGCCTAGCCATGCATATGCGCGCCTTTGTGCCGTACAATGCGAAAAATTTGTGGCATCGCATTGCTTGCCGCATTTCGGAATACAACTTCCAGACTAAGTTGAACAAGACCTATATGCTGGGCCCCGAGGGCCCCTACGCCGATTTTTTGGGCCTCAATTATTATGCTCGTACTGCTACCTCCGGCTTGGGGGATGGTACTTTGCCGAATGTTCCGGTGAATGATCTAGGCTGGGAGATCTACCCGGCCGGCATTGTGGAGTGCTGCCAAAAACTCCACGCCCTTCTGCCGGAATTGCCCATTTACATCACCGAAAACGGTACGGCCGATAATAATGATGCGTTCCGCCGTCGTTATCTTTATGAGCATCTCAAGGTTCTTTCGGAGAGTGGTCTGCCCGTCACCCGCTATTACCACTGGTGCTTTGTGGATAACTTCGAATGGCTGGAGGGCTTTACTGCCCGCTTTGGTCTTGTGCATTTCGATACCGATACTCATGCCCGCACCATCAAAAAGAGCGGAGAGTTCTATGCCCGTATGATTGCGGAGCATGGTATCACCGGAGAAATGGCGGCAGAGGTGGAAAAGGAGGTCTATCCCAATGGCTGATACCCCTTGGTGGAAGCAAAAAGTTATTTATCAGATCTATCCCATGAGCTTTTGCGATAGCAATGGTGATGGGATTGGCGATCTGCCTGGCATCCTCTCCCGGCTGGATTATCTGCAAAAGCTCGGTGTCGGCGCCTTGTGGCTTTCACCGGTCTATCCCTCACCCAATAAGGATAACGGCTATGATATCAGCGATTACTGCAATATCCACCCCAATTATGGTACGCTGCAGGATATGGATACCCTCATTGCAGAAGCAAAAAAGCGGGACATCCGCATTATTATGGATCTTGTTATCAACCACACCAGCGATCAGCATGAATGGTTCCAGAAGAGCCGCCGCCGCATAGAACCCTACACCGATTATTACATCTGGCGGAAAGGGGAAAAGGGCAAAAAGCCCACCAACTGGGGTAATTTCTTCGGTGGAGATTGCTGGGAGTACGATGACCTGCGTGGGGAATATTATCTTCATCTTTTCGCTAAGGAACAGCCTGACCTCAACTATCACAATGAAGCAGTCATCGAAGCGATTGAAGAAGCCATGCATTTTTGGCTGGAGCGGGGTGTGGCAGGCTTCCGCTGTGATGTCATCAATATCATCTACAAGGAAGCCATCAAAAACGGTAAGTGGCGTCCTGCCCTCACCGGCAGCGAGTATTATCTCTCCACCCCCGGCTGCCATCGGGTGCTGCACCGTCTCCATGAAGATGTGCTCGCCAAGTATGATGCCTTTACGGTAGGGGAGACGGTTTTTGTTACGCCTAAAATGGCGGATGACCTAGTCAATCCCACCCGTGAGGAACTTTCCACGGTATTTGCCTTTGAGCACATGGAAACCGACTGCTATAAAATCAAATGGTTTCTGCGCCGGTTCAACCCCGATTGCTTCTTTGCATGCCTTACCAAGTGGCAGAAGGCTCTGCCGTGGAATACCGTTTATCTTGAAAACCACGATCAGCCCCGCTCGGTTTCTCGCTTCGGTAATGATACCCAATATCATGATGAAAGCGCCAAGGCACTTGCCACGCTCGTTCTTACCTTGAGGGGAACACCGTTTCTGTATGAAGGGCAGGAGATCGGCATGACCAATTTTGATTTTCCAGATATGCAGAAGGTGCGCGATGTCGAATCCATCAATATCTGGAACATCGGCAAGCGGCTGCACCTGCCGCGCTCACTGCGCTGGCGCATGATAAAGACCAAAAGCCGCGATAATGCCCGCACCCCCATGCAGTGGAATGACAGCCCCAATGCGGGCTTTACTACCGGTACGCCGTGGCTTTCGGTCAATGGCAATTATCCCCGTATCAATGTAGCAGAGCAGGAGAATGCGCCAAACTCTGTTTTAGCGTATTACCGGCAGTTGATTGCTTTCCGTAATGGCAGTGAGATTCTACAAGCAGGTGATTTTTCCGAATTATATCGCAAGGATGGAGTTTATGCTTACCGCCGCAGTCTAAATGTCGAAAGCATTATTGTTGTTATCAGCCTTTCTACAAAGGAACGACCCAATCCCGTTTCAGGCACCGTTGTCCTTTCCAACTACGGTCGGCAGGAAAGTCCCGCCTGCCTTTCTCCTTATGAAGCACTTATTCTGCGGGAGGTGTAGGCTATGAGACATATCACTCAGCAGGAAAATACCTTTCTGCTTTCCACCGCTCATACTGCTATGCTGCTTCAAATTACAAAGTACGGTCATGTGGAACTGCTGCATTACGGCATGCCGGTATCCATAGAAGACGCCGCGGCCTTGGCAGCCCGCCGTACTATGCCCTATGGCAGCCAGGTGATGTATACCGAAGAAGACCCCACCTACTGCCTCGATAATATTCCTCTTCTCTGGTCGGGGGTTGGCAAAGGCGATTTTCGCATTTCTCCCATTGAACTGGAATTGCCGGACGGCACCCTTACCACTGATTTCGTCAATGAGGATTGTACCCTCCGTGCAGGGACGCTGCCCGCTGTGGGGTTGCCTGCTGCCTACGATGAAAGCGGTGAAGCGGAAACGCTGGTGCTTTCCCTCAGGGAAAAGAAATTTGCCCTGCGGCTGGAGATTATCTTCACCGTGTTTCCAGCAGCGGATGCCATCACCCGCCGCACTGTTCTTTACAATGACGAAACTGTTCCAATTACTGTTCATAGCCTGATGAGTCAGCAGATCGATCTCCCACAGCTGAAGTATGAGATGCTTACCCTTGATGGTGACTGGATAAGTGAAACGCATGTGCATACCCGGTCGGTGCAGCCGGGGCGGCTGGTCAATGAAAGCACCACCGGCTTTTCCTCCAACCGGCACAATCCCGGCGTGATCCTACTGGAACAGGGAACAGGAGAGAATGCCGGTCTTGCCTATGGCTTTAATCTGCTGTACAGCGGCAGCCATTACACTGCTGTGGAGCGCTCTCCGCGTGACTTTGTCAGGATTATCTCCGGTATCCAGCCGCAGGGCTTCTGCTGGCGGCTTCCCGCAGGGGAAATTTTCCGTGCACCGGAAGCAGTGATGACTTTTTCCAATGAGGGCCTGAATGGCCTTAGCGGCAATTTCCACCGCTTTGTGCGGCAGCACATTCTGCGCGGAGAGTGGAAAGAAAAGCCCCGCCCCGTCCTCCTCAATAACTGGGAGGCGTACTTCTTTGATTTTACCGAAGCGAAATTGCTTTCCCTCGCCAAACAGGCCAAAGCGGTCGGCGTCGAGCTGTTTGTTTTGGATGATGGCTGGTTCGGGGCGCGAAACAGTGATACAGCGGGGCTTGGCGATTACACCGTCAACCGCAAAAAACTCCCCGGTGGCATCGAAGGCCTGGCGCAGAAGATCACAACGATGGGCCTTCGTTTTGGCCTTTGGTTTGAACCGGAATCTGTTAATCTGGAGAGTGAGTTGTACCGCACCCACCCAGAGTGGGCTTTACAGCAGCCGGGACGGCAGCCCTCTATGGGACGGCACCAGCTCCTGCTTGATCTTACCCGTCCTGAGGTGCGGGATTATATCGTTCACCACATTACCCATCTTTTGGACCATTGCCCCATCACCTATGTCAAGTGGGATATGAACCGCCACATGAGCGATCTTTATTCCGCTGTCACGGCGGGCGGGGAGCTGCCCTACCGCTATATGCTGGGGCTTTACGAGGTGCTGGAACGCATCTTTACCCCTCGCCCCCATATCCTTTTGGAGACCTGCTCCTCCGGGGGTAACCGTTTTGATCTTGGTATGCTGTGCTACTCGCCGCAGATTTGGTCGAGTGATGATACCGACCCGATTGAGCGTCTTTCCATTCAGAAAGGGCTCAGCTATTTCTACCCGCCCTGCACCATGGGCGCTCATGTTTCACAGTCGCCCCACCAACAGACTCTACGGCAGACACCGCTCTCCACCCGTTTCAATGTCGCTGCCTTCGGTGTTCTGGGATATGAATTGGATCTGGGCGAGCTTTCCCCGCAGGAGAAAAAGCAGGTCGCCGCGCAGATAGAATGGTACAAAAAATACCGCCCCACCCTGCAATACGGTGATTTGTTCCGTGTCCCTACCCGTCGCCAGGGTCTTATCAGCTGGGCGGCGGTCGCACCGGATAAGAAACAGGCTGTTGTCCTGCTGGCGCAGCGGCTTTGCACAGCGGCTCCTCCAGCGGACTATCTCACGGTTCCGGGGTTGAAGTCGGAGGCCAGATACCGTGTTGTTGCCGTACCGCAGCAGGTGGCGGTTGCTCGGTTCGGCGGCTTGGTCAAGCACATTGCCCCGGTCAAGCTTTCCACCGATGGCCTGGTGCTGCGCACGGTCAATCGTCACTACGCCCTGCCGGATGGCAGCTTCACCGCCATGGCTTCCGGTGCGGCATTGGCCAGCGGTATTCCGCTCAATGATCAGTTTCTTGGAACAGGCTACCATAAAGATCTGCGCCTTTGGGGGGATTTTGGTTCCCAGCTATATCTCGTCGAGCAACTCGACGAAAATGAGGAGGATAACACCAAATGAATAAACTGGATAGAAGAAATATGATTTTCTTCGGACTTGGTACCATTGGGCGGGATATGTTCTATGCCTTTGAAGCTAATGCCCTCATTTACTACCTATCCAATGTTCTCAGCCTGCCGTTAGGCGTCTTTTTGGCTACCAGCATGGTTTTTACTGTGCTGCGTGTCTTTGATGCTCTGAACGACCCGCTGATGGGTCTGCTGGTGGATAATACTCGCTCCCGTCACGGACGCTTTAAGCCCCCGATGGCGCTGGGGGCCTTGGCGGGCGGTGCTTGCTACCTTGTCCTTTTTGCCGATTTTGGTTTGCGGGATTATTGGTTTGTGGCGGTGTTTGCCATTGCCTATATTTTGTGGGATATTTTCTATGGCCTCAATGATATTGCATACTGGTCCATGCTGCCCTCCCTTTCGGTAGAGCAGAAGACCCGTGAAAAGATGGGCGCCTTTGCCCGCATCTGCGCCAATATCGGTATGTTCTCCATCATGGTCGGCTGGGAGCCCATTACCTCCGGTATGGGCAATACCCCCAAGGCGTGGTTTACCGTGGCACTCGCCGTTACCATTCTCATGCTGCTGTTCCAGCTCTTCACACTGTTCGGTGTCAGGGAACGCAAGGATATGTTCCGGCGCGAGGAGGAAAAAACCACCCTGCGTGGCATGTGGGAAGTCCTCACCAAAAATGATCAGCTCCTGTGGACCACCCTTGCCATGTCGCTCTTTAATATCGGCTACATGAGCACCACCACCATGGCCATTTACTATATGCAGTATGTTTACGGCAATAAGGATATGTACGCGGTGCTGGCGGCGGTCGTTGGCATGGCGCAGCTGCTGGCGCTGGTCATCTTCCAGTCTTTCTCCAAGCGGATGCCGCGCGAGAAATTGTATCTTTTGGCTACTATCCTTGTTATGATCGGCTATGCCATCTTCTTCTTTGCTGAGGTCAGCATTATCCTCATCGCTGTGGGCGCTTTGTTTATCTTTATCGGTCAGGCGTTCATTCAGCTGCTTATGCTCATGTTCCTAGAGGACACCATCGAGTACGGCCAGTGGAAAAACGGTAAGCGCAGTGAGAGCATTACCCTCTCGGTGCAGCCGCTCATCAATAAGATTGGCGGCGCTGTTTCCATGGGCATTACCAGTCTGATGTTGGTCTGGTCTGGTATTAAGGTCGGCGAGACTGCGGCGGAGAGTATCTCGGCGAGCGGCCAGTTCACCGTCAAGCTTATGATGATCGTTCTGCCTGTGGTGTTCATTCTGGCAGGTTATATCATCTATCGCTGCAAGTTTAAGATTAATAAGGAAATGTATGACCGAATTATCAGTGACCTGCGGGTGCGCGGCGAACTGCACGCCGAACCGGCAGAAGTCATTGAAGTTGCTGAAACAGTCGAAGTAAAAATCACTAAGGAATAAACAGAATAAAAAACGGCTCCTTACCCGTTACAGGGCAGGGAGCCACTTTTCTGTTTTCCTGTTTCATTCCAGCGGCGGCAAAAATCGGTTCCGGCTATGTCGCTTTCCTCAACAGGCGCCAGCCCACCTTTCGTCGGGCGCTAGCCTGTTTTCGGTGGCTCATTGCCGTCTCCCGCTTTTTCCTCGCCGCCTTACTTTCACTCCGCCACGATCCCCTCAGTGTCCACCGCAAGCTCCATGATATTCCAGCGGTGTTCTAAGCGTTTGCATTTCTCAGCAAATTGGGCAGCAAAGCTTGCTTCATCGGTCAGTGCCAGTAGGGTAGGGCCTGCCCCGCTGATGCAAAAGGCGATCGCTCCGCATTGCTCCGCCGCCGCTTTTACTTTGCCATATTCGGGGATCAGGCTCTCCCGGTAGGGCTGGTGCAGACGGTCACGCAGCGCCATGGCAATCAGCTCACGGTCGCCGCTGCCCAGCGCTCCCGCCAGTACCGCTGCATGGGAGGCATTGTAGACGGCATCTGTAAAGGCTACCTTTTTGGGCAGCACGGCACGTGCTATGTGGGTGCTTAGTTCAAAGTCCGGTATCGCTGCTACCCACCGCAGCGTGGGAGAAAGCGGCAGCTTTACTGTTCGGGGCTTTCCATCCTCCACCAGGCTGGCGGTCAGTCCGCCATAGATAGCAGGAGCCAGATTATCAGGATGGCCTTCTATTTCATTAGTCACCTCCAACAGTTCGGCAGGGGGGAGGGGAGAACCATGCAGCAGGTTTGCGGCGGCGGCTCCGCCCGCAATCAGTGCCGCGCTGCTGCCCAGTCCGCGGCACACAGGTATCTCCGCCCGAATATTCAGTGAAAGGCCTTCATTGAGTAAGCCAAGCCGACTTAACACCGCACGGTACCCCTGTACTGCCAGGTTTTCTTCATTCTGGTACTGCTCCGGACAGCCGGTGATCACAAGCTTGCCGGCAGGCAGTACTTCGCAGGTAATATAATTATACAGCGCCAGCGCACAACCCATGCTGTCAAAGCCCGGTCCGATATTGGCAGTGGTGGCGGGCACCCGCACGGTAATCTTATTCATTTCAGCCCTCCATCTTGCGGCGCACATAGTCCGCCATCTCGCTTACTTCTATACAGTCATGGTGCAGTACCGGCAGTGTTTGCAATTCCGCCAAAGGGGTTGGGACAGGCACACCGGTCAGTGCTTGCAACTTTGCCATTGCAGCAAGGGCATCATCCGGCACCTTCTGCCCCAAGGCTGCCAGCACTGCCGGTGCAAATTTATATGGCGAAGCGGTACTCAGCACCACCGTCTGTCCGCATAATACGGCTTTGTGCTGCTCCGCTACCGCCCACGCCACCGCCGTGTGCGGGTCAAGCAGGTACTTGTCCCGCTCCCACACTGTCTTTATCGTCTCGGAGGTCATTGTGTCGTCGCAGCATCCGCACAGGAATACCTTCTGTATCTTTTTCAGCAGCGTATCGCCGATCTGATACCACCCCTGTCCGTCCAGCTCTTGCATCTTCTCTGCCACCATTTTAGCGTCGCCGCCGCTTGCCAGATATAAAAGCCGCTCCAGATTGCTGGAGACCAGAATGTCCATCGAGGGCGAGGAGGTCTTGTAAAAAGGTCGCCGCCGGTCATAGCGCCCCGTCGTTAGGAACTCCGTCAGCACATTGTTGGCATTGCTTGCACAAAGGAGCTTGTCCACTGGCAGTCCCATGCACTTGGCAAAATAGCCCGCCAAAATATCACCAAAATTGCCGGTCGGGACCGAAAAATTCACCGGTTCGGTCGGATTTATTTTTCCGGTGCGGCAAAGTGTTGCCCAAGCGTACCAATAGTAGATGATCTGCGGGGCCAGCCGCCCGATATTGATGGAGTTGGCGCTGGAAAGTTCCGCTTTTTCTGTCGGTTTTACCTCGGCAAAGATGTGCTTTACTCCAGTCTGCGCGTCATCAAAATTGCCGCGTACCGCCGCCACCGAAACATTTTTTCCACGCTGTGTCACCATCTGCCGTTCTTGTATTTTGCTTACGCCATCCTTAGGATAGAATACCACAATGGAAGTGCTGGTCACATCGCAGAAGCCTTCCAATGCTGCTTTGCCAGTGTCACCACTTGTCGCGGTTAGGATCACCGTCTTGGCCTTATCATTCAGCAGCTGCTTCGCACCTGTGATAAGATATGGAAGCAAGGAGAGTGCTACATCCTTAAAGGCGCAAGTTGGCCCATGAAAGAGCTCTAGTACATGGTAATCGCCGACCATAACCAGCGGTGTTATGTCGGCAGTGTCAAATTTTCCGTAAGCCGCTGCAATCATTGGCCGCAGCATTTCTGGGGTGTAATCCGGCAGCAGCCGCACCAGTACGGCCTCCGCCATCCCGGCAAAGTCTTTCTGCAGCATTTCTGCTGGATCCAGCGGCAGAGCGGCCGGGTCACACAGGTACAATCCGCCATCGGGCGCTATGCCGCGCAACACCGCTTCGGCAGGGCTGGCAGTCTGTTTATGATTTCTGGTGCTGTTATATTGCATAGGAGTCTCCTTTTCTGCATCACCATACCGGGTGAAAGCCCCCGGCAAGTCTTGCTTTCCATCTTCTCATATGATATACTGTTTTTCGACGAAATACAAGTGATTTTTATGGAGAAACAATCGTATCTCTATAAACGACACATTTTACAGGAGGAAAAAAGATATGGTAGTTGCCCTTCTTGGCCACGGAACGGTTGGCGGTGGTGTATATGAACTGCTGAAGAACCGCAGCGATATTACAGTAAAATATGTATTGGACCGCAGCCCCATTGCAGAATTAGGTGCTGTTTCGGTCACTGATTTTTCCACGATTTTGAATGATGGGGAAGTGGATACCGTCGTGGAGGTCATGGGCGGTTTGGAGCCTGCCCATGAATATATGGTAGCCGCCATGCGCGCCGGCAAAAATATTGTCACCGCCAATAAGCATCTGCTTGCCGTCTATTATGATGAACTGACCACTCTTGCCAAAGAAACCGGTATCGGTTTCCGCACTTCGGCTGCGGTTGGCGGCGGCATTCCCTGGCTGCCCAATCTGCAGCGGCTCAAGCGCATTGGCGCCGTCAATGAGATTTGCGGCATTATGAATGGTACCACTAATTATATCCTCAGTATGATGCATAAGAAGGGCTATGATTACGAGAGTGTTCTGCACGATGCCCAAAGCTTCGGATATGCCGAAGCGGATCCCACTGCCGATATTGAAGGCTATGATATTCAGCGTAAGCTCATGATCAGCGCCAATATTGCCTTTGATGCCAGCCTGACTGAGCAGCAGGTGCCGGCCGCCGGGATTGCCGGTATCACCCGGGAAGATATTGCCGGCTTCAATGAAATGGGCTATGTCTGCAAGCTGTACGCTACCGCTAAGCGTGTCGCCGATGGAGCAATTCTTGCAGTGGTAGAACCCACCCTTTTTAAGGCAGAAACACTGGAAGCAGCTGCCCCCGCCAATTATAATCTCATCACCGCCGTTTCGGAATACGCTGGTCGGCAAAGCTTCTTTGGTGAAGGAGCCGGCCGCTGGCCCACAGCCGCTGCCGTTGTGCAGGATCTTCTTGATCTCTGCGAGAGAAAGCAAGGCTTCTATACACAGCTGTCCCAGCCGCTGCCTTCCAATAATATGTGTGAAGAGCGCCGGTACTATGTCCGTTATATCGTGGATACCTGGTTCATGGATGGTTGTGTGGAAAAGCGCTGGGGTAATGGCGTTCTTACCCGTCCGGTTTCTCCGGCACAGATGCACTCTTGGTATGTGGAAGCCCGCAGCAATGATCCCGGCATCTTCTTCGCTGCGCTGCAGGGTTAAGGGAAAGGAATGCCTATTATGTTAAAAGTAGTTAAATTTGGCGGTTCCTCCCTGGCCGATGCTGCTCAGTTCGAAAAAGTCCGCCAGATTATCACGGCGGATCCAGCCCGCCGGGTTGTGGTTGTTTCTGCACCGGGCAAGCGCTTTTCCGCAGATCACAAGATTACGGATTTACTTTACCTTTGCTATGCCCATCTTCAGTACGGCGTCAGCGCCGAAGGGGTATTCAGCATGGTGGTGGAGCGCTATCGTTCCATTGTGGCCGATTGTGGCCTTTCTGCTGATATCGATAAAGAGTTTTTGGCCCTTTATGAAAAGATGCAGCAGGGCATCAGCCAGGATGAGTTGGTCTCCTGCGGCGAATATTTCGCTGCCCGCCTTATGGCGGAATACCTCGGCTTTGATTTTCTCGATGCCGCCGAATGGCTCCAGTTTTCCTTCGATGGCCAAATTGACCGGGAGCATTCCTACGAAGCGCTTCGCCGCATAGCAGAAGACCGCAGCGTAGTCATTCCAGGTTTTTACGGCGTCATGCCGGATGGCCATATTAAGGTGCTCAGCCGTGGCGGAAGTGATGTGACCGGTGCTTTGGCGGCAGCGGCATTGGGGGCCGATGTATACGAAAACTGGACCGATGTTTCCGGTATTCTTATGGCGGATCCCCGCATTGTGGAAAATCCCCGCCCCATCGAGCGCATCACCTATAACGAGCTGCGGGAGCTTAGCTATATGGGAGCGCAGGTCCTGCACGAGGCCAGTGTTTTTCCAGTTCGCCAGGCGGATATTCCGCTGAATATCCGCAACACCAATGATCCGGGCCATCCCGGTACCCTCATTCGGGAGCATTTTGAGGATGAACTGGAAAGCGAAAAGAACCGTTTCATCACAGGCATTGCCGGCCGCCGCAATTTTTCTATCATTACGATGGCGAAGAACGGCCTGTCTTCCTCCATCGGCAGCCTGCGCCGTGTATTGGAAGTATTTGAACGGCATAATCTGAATGTAGAGTACACTCCATCTGGGATAGACAGTGTTTCGCTGGTTGTGCAAAGCGGAAAAGCGGCTTCCTGCCTTTACTCTATTTTGGGCGAACTGCAAAAGGAATTCCGCCCGGATAAACTGCAGGTGGCGGAAAATATATCTATTGTGGCGGCAGTTGGCCGCAAGATGGCGTTCCGCCCTGGTATCTCCGGCAAGATCTTTGCCGCTCTGGGTGAAAACGGTATCAGCATCCGCATGATTAGCCAAGGTCCAGAGGAGCTCAACATCATTGTGGGCGTGGATAACGCTGACTTTGAAAAAACGGTGCGTGTACTTTACGAAAGCTTTGTCAGATGACCGAGAGGAGAGAACATGCCATGAAAAATCCGAATGTGACTATACTGGGCGCCACCGGCGCGGTGGGCCGGGAGATGCTTAAAATCCTGGAGGAACGCAATTTTCCCATTGGGGAACTGCGCTGCCTGGCCAGTGCCCGCAGTGTCGGGAAAAAGCTGCCTTTTGCTGGGCGAGAAATCATGGTAGAAGAGGCAACGGATGCTGCCTTTACTGATGCAGATATTGTGCTGGGCGCAGCCGAGAATGATATTGCCCGTCGTTTTGCCCCGGCAATCAAGGCGACTGGTGCAGTATTTATTGATAATTCTAGTGCCTTCCGTATGGATGAAGATGTTCCGCTAGTTGTTCCGGAAATCAACCCGGAAGATGCTCTGCATCATCATGGCATCATTGCCAATCCAAACTGCTCCACCATCATCACTGTAGTAGCGGTTGCGGCACTGCGTCGTCTTTCGCCGATTACCAGCATGGTAGCTGCTACATATCAGGCAGTTTCCGGTGCCGGTGCCGGTGGCCCGGTGGAGTTGGAAGCCGAGGTGGATGCCCTGTACAAAGGCGAGCCGGTACAGCCCCATATATTCCCGTATCAGATTGCCTATAATCTTATTCCCAAAATCGGAAGTCAATCGTATGAAGGTTATACTTCCGAGGAAATGAAGCTCCAGAACGAGGGCCGAAAGATTCTGCACTTGCCGGAGATGAAGGTCAGCTGCACCTGTGTACGGGTGCCGGTTGTGCGTTCCCACTCCATCGCGGTTACGGCACGCTTTGAACGCCCCATTTCGGTAGAGGAAGCTCGCGCAGCGATTGCGGCAGCTCCCGGCTGCCGCCTGGTTGATGACCTTTCGCAGGATGTTTATCCCATGCCGTTGGATACCAGCGATCAGGATCTGGTGTATGTTGGCCGCATTCGTCCCGACCTTACCAATCCCAATGGCCTCTGTCTTTGGTGCTGCGGCGATCAGATTCGCAAGGGTGCTGCCACCAATGCTGTACAGATTGCCGAATTACTTCTTTAATTCCGCATTTTTCGCCGTTTCCATGCTGGGAGCGGCGAATTTTCTTTTTGTTCACAATTTTACCTGGAAAAACCCTTGACAAAAGCCACTTCATACGCTATTCTTATTACAGAACAACGCAAACGGGAAATGCGTTGTACTCCTTTGATTTGGCTTCACCAGAAAACTTATGCAGAAAAAGAACGCACGGCTCACCACCGTGCGTCTTTTTTATTGCTTTACAGATAGGGGAAAGGCTTTCCTCATTTCTCACCGGCTTTGATAAGGATATCATGGCTGACCGGACGGTAAAATAGCTGTTCAATTTTTTGTGGTTCTCTCGTTTGCCCTAAGATCCACATCAGCTTGGTAACCGCGGCTTCTGTGGTCATATCGTAGGCTTCAAGCACCTCTAGGCCGGTTTTCAGCCGGTTGCCTACATGATACAACAATAGGTCGCTTCCCTCATTGGGGACTTGAGTTGTCATGACTACGGTTTTCCCGGCCCGAACAGCGTTGCTGATCACATCGTAATAGCTCTTTGCACCGGCAGTCGGGATACCGCCTACACCGAAGCTTTCGATAATAACACCATCTTTTTTGCTTAGCATAAATTCCAAAAAGTCTGCTTCTAGCCCCGGTACCAGTTTGATCAGTCCCACAGAGGGGTCTAATTTATCGCTGAATACCGGTTTTTCTCGACATTCCTGGGTGATGTAATTCAGCAGTCGACCGTCTTGAATGACAGCCAGCTCAGGGTAATTGATGCTGGAAAACGCCTGAAAGCTCTTGGAGTGTGTTTTGCGTGCGCGGGTCCCTAGGATCACCCGGCCATTGAATACGATAGAAACCCCGTGGGCATCCTCGTTGGCGGCGTAATGGAAGGCATCCACCAGGTTGGTTTTGCTATCGGTGATCTCCAAATTGATGGGTTTTTGGCTGCCGGTCAGTACAATGGGCTTTTTGCTGTACTGGATAAGGTAACTTAGCGCGGCGGCAGTATAAGCCATGGTATCGGTACCGTGTGTTAATACAAAACCATCATAGTGGTTATATTCCTTTCGGATGGAATCCGCCATTCGCTGCCAGTGCTCCGGGGCGATGTTGGTGCTATCCAGATTGCACAACTGCAAGCAGTCCACACTGCAAAAGCCGGAAATATCAGGGCAGTAGTGCAGGATTTGCTCGGTAGTCAGTTGTGGAGAAAGTCCACTTTCGGTGATCTCGGAGGCGATGGTGCCGCCAGTGCCCAGCATTAGGATCTTCTTCATAGGGAACCTCTTTTTGCATGAAAAGTTTTTAATTATTATCAGTATACTCTAAAAACGAGTCACTGTCCATGAAAACAAGCAATATCACCGAATAATCAGAGAAATTTTCAGTAACCATTTTGGAGGAAATCGTAGGCGGTGTACTGTCGAAAAAAGCCGATATCCGATATAATGAATGAGGATGGAAACGGGAAGCAAAAATTTGATCACCAAAATTTAATGATGACATCGGAGGGCATGACATGAGATTAGGAAAAATGTGTGGGCTCTTAATGAAAGCGTTTCTGGCTGTTTTGATGCTCTTTGTCACAGCTGCAGCAGTAGAAGTGTATTGGGAAGATGAGTTCGACGAGGCAATTGCCAATCAGTGCGAAAGTATTATCCTTAAGGAGGAGTACCTCAATATGGATTTTGGAGAAGCAATTGTGGTTGATTTTGATACAGTTTTGGACTTGGATGGACATGAGCTTACAGCTTGTTTCAAAATCAAGGACGGTGCCAAAATGACGATCAAAAATGGTATGCTCAATATCTCTGCTTACCCAATTATAGAAGTTTGCGGCAGCGATGATGAGGAACGCCCAACAGTCTTGATTCTGGAAAATTTGAAAATCGAGGCATCCCGAGGTATCCAAATCAATAATGATGGCTATACCCGTGTTGAGGTCAATAATACAGAAATGCAGGCTCTTAGCTACCATGGCTGGTGCTTGCAAATATCCAATGCAGTTGAGGGAAATGCGGGCGTTGATATTCTCGTGGATGGCGGTGACCTATTTAGTGCACAAGGGTATGTCATTGAGTGCAATGGTGACGCGGAGGTTTCTATTAAGAATGCTAAGCTGGGCGGCGCGGCCGGTATTTTGATGCAAGCGGGGAGCCTCACGATGGAGAATACAGCTCTTGTTACAGAAAACAACTCTACGAATCCGAGCATCCCCACCAACGCTATTGCATTTACGCCGGCCGCTAATGCTGCCCATGTTATTCTCACGCTTGGCCCCGGCAATCAGATCAGCAGCAAGAGCGGTGCAATTTTTCATATTGTTCCCATGGCACAGGGCAGCGTTACGGCGCAAATCGCCATTACCGGCGGAACCTTCATCGCGGAAAATGGGCACCCACTGTTTTCCGCTTTGGAGAGGATAGAGAAAGTTGTTGAAATCAGCGGCGGCAGCTTTCCCGGTATTTCCCCGGAAGAATCCGCTGCGCTGGCCCCCTGTCTGTCCGAAAGCATAACCATAGATGAAGATGGCAATGTTGCGGCTAAGCCACAGGAACCGGGTGTCATTGTCATTCATCCTAATGAGGAAAATCAGACGCAGTCAAACCCCGGCACTGGTGCGCCCATCAATGCAATAGGTCAATGGTTATGGTCAATTGTATGTTGGATGCACTCCCAAGTAAGATAGACATATTCCGCTTGCTATGCTATAATTTGTCCGAAAGGGGAGATGCGAAATGAACCCAAACGAGTTTCCGGAGCTGCGTTCATTTTTTAATGAAAAAGAGCAGATCATTGCCATGCCGGCTAAACGAAAAAAACTGCTTTTGGCGGTCTACTATCTTTCCGATAAAATAGAGTCCGGCCGGGATTATACGGAATCGGAGATTAACGACCTGCTGGATGGATGGACAACTTTCCATGATCCAGCCATCCTAAGGCGGGAGCTGTATAATACCTGCTTGTTGGAACGCACGACCGATTGCCGCCGCTATTGGAAAGCAGAAAACATTCCTCCTTTGGCGGAATACATGGCAAAGTACACCTAGACAAAACAGGGCCATCAGCTTGCTGGTGGCTCTTGCGCTTTTCTCTAATTAAATATATTAAAAATAAATGACACTAAGTTATTTTATCATGTTCTATTTCACATAAATGGTTGCATTGTATTGAATGTGATGGTAAAATTAGGATGAAAATTAGGAAGTATAGTTCCAACAATCCCCTAGGGGATTCTACTCCAATTATCAAAATGAAAGTGGGAACCTATGCAATACACTAGCACTGGTGTTAATACAATTCAGTCTGCCTCATTTGCGGTCACCATGTCAATTAAGGTCATGGATTCTGCTGCGCAGTAGCTCCCAAACTGAGGAGCCACCTGTTGTTGAGCTTATGAGAAAGCCGAATCCCGTGCGGATCACACCTTTGGAGGAGACAGCAAGTACTGCAGTAATCAGTGCAGCTACACCAAGTCCACCGGTTCTATCACCATCATCACCTGCCCCAATAGAAACAATAACGGCACCAAGGAGAACCCCGGTACCGGTGCGGCTCCTGGTAACATTGGCTAGGTCTTTGTTGGCCTGGCAGCCGTAGACGCTCTCTGCTTCGGCGCTAAAAAGTTCACTAAAAAAGATGAAGAGTAATCCCTAAGCACTAAAATATGGCCCACCCCGAATTCCCTTCGAGGTGGACCTTTCTTCTATTCTGCTCATAGCTCCATCTGCTTGCCCAGATAGCTTGCCGCCGCCGCTATAAGCTTCTGTTCGGCCTCGCCGGGACGGTCATTCTCCTTGTTTTGCAGGAACATCACACTGCCGCATACATCCCCGGAGGAGATGATAGGGGACTGCGCCAGTGCGTAATAGGCCATGCCTTCAATGGGCTGCAGGGGCTGCCCATCGCCCGCCATATAGCTTTTGCGGTTCTCAATGTGATCCTCCGGGCCCGGTGATACCCTGCGCTCCAGCACCTCCCGCCGGCTGATGCCGCTGACCGCCACCACATGGTCTCGGTCGGTGATGAGTACCGGATAACCGGCCGTCCGGAACAGTACCTCGCAGTACTGCGCCGCTATGCTGCCCAGCTCACTGATAGGGGAATACTTCTTAAAAATGACCTCGCCCTCGTTGCTCACAAAAATCTCCAGCGGGTCGCCCTCACGGATGCGCATAGTCCTGCGGATCTCTTTCGGAATGACCACTCTGCCCAAATCATCAATGCGCCGTACAATTCCAGTAGCTTTCATATCTATTCAAACTCCCTCTCCATTTATTTGCTGTGCGGATAGTTTTTGCTGAATTAACAGAAATATACCGGTCCGGCATCAAAAGCGTGGCAAATGTACTATTTCTGTTCATTTCGGCATTTTACAATGAGATTTTACACAGAATTTACATTGTAAAGTTGTTGTTCCATACATTGCGGAAGTATGATACAATAAAATGGAACGGATAGGGGGAAACACCATGATCTATTGTGTAGAAGATGATAGCAGCATTCGTGATCTGATGGTATATGCCCTGCGTGCAGCGGGTTTTTCCGCCGTTGGCTGCGCCGATGGTGAGGAATTTTGGCAGGCCATGCATCGGGAAACCCCGGAGCTAGTTATACTGGATATTATGCTGCCCGGCGAGGATGGTATCTCCATCCTGAAAAAGCTGCGGGCGGCACCCGTCACCGCTGATATTCCTGTCATAATGGCCACCGCCAAGGGTACGGAATATGACCGTGTTATCGGATTGGATCTAGGCGCGGATGATTATCTCACCAAACCGTTTGGTATGATGGAAATGGTCTCCCGCATTCGGGCAGTGCTGCGCCGAGCCGGCCCCAAGTCCGCTCCAGCCGTTTTGCGGCAGGGCAGCATTCTCATGGATGAAGGCCGCCATGTGGTAGAGGTAAACGGTACGCCGGTTACCCTCACGCTCAAGGAGTACGATCTGCTGCGGCTGCTTTTGGAAAACCCTGGTCAGGTGTTCAGCCGCGACCGTCTGCTTTCCGCCGTTTGGGGCACCGATTATTACGGCGAGACCCGCACGGTCGATGTCCACATTGGTACCCTGCGTACCAAGCTGGGCGCAGCAGGAGATATCCTGCAAACGGTGCGTGGTGTTGGTTATAAGCTGGAGGCCGCCCATGAGTAAAAAAATCTTTCGTTCCATCTGGCTGGCAGCCCTGATAGTGCTTGTTCTCTCGCTGGTGCTCATCATGGGGGTGTTGTATAGCTATTTTACCGGTGTCCAGCAAAAGCAGCTTCGTATGGGAGCCGAGGTCGTAGCACAAGGCGTCACCCTTGATGGAAAAGAATTCTTTGACGGACTTACTGCAGAAGACTACCGCATTACATGGATCGACGCTGATGGCACCGTCCTCTACGATAACCAAAGTGATGCCAGCAGTATGGAAAATCACCTGATGCGTGCGGAGGTTCAGCAGGCACTGCAAAATGGTACCGGCGAAAGTTCTCGATATTCCGATACGCTGGCCAGTCGTAATTTGTACTGCGCCCGTCTGCTCCCAGATGGCACCATCATTCGTCTATCTGCGGCACAGCATTCGGTATGGGTGCTGTTGGTCGGGTTTGCTCAGCCTATCTGTGTCATCCTACTGCTGGCACTGGTGCTGTCCTTCCTCTTGGCGTCCCGCCTTTCCCGTACTATTGTGGAACCCATCAACTCTTTGAACTTGGACGAACCCAGTCAATATGTCGGCCGGGAGGAATACGCCGAAATTGAGCCTCTGCTGCGGCGTATGGCGCTCCAGCAGGCACAGATCCGTCAAGATCAGGATAAGTTGGAAAAAAGCTCGCAGATCCGTCAGGAGTTCACTGCGAATGTTTCCCACGAGCTCAAGACCCCGTTGCATGCAATTTCCGGCTATGCTGAACTGATGGAAAACGGTATGGTGCAGCAACAGGATATCAAGCCCTTTGCCCATAAGATCCGGCAGGAGTCCCTGCGTTTGACCGCTTTGGTGGAGGATATCATCAACCTTACCAAGCTGGATGGCGGCGCGGCCGGAATGCAGCGCCAACAGGTAGATCTTTACCGTATTGCGGAAAATGCCGTCGACAGTATTCAAGCTGCGGCGGCAGAAGCCCATGTGGATCTTACTTTATGGGGAGAATCTGCCTTCGTGGATGGTATCCCGCCGGTGCTTTACAGTATGATCTTTAATCTCTGCGATAACGCCATCAAGTACAATCATCCCGGCGGTAGTGTCAAGGTTCAGGTGATGAGCTACCCCGATGATGACCGTGTTATTGTTTCCGATACAGGTATCGGCATCCCGGAGGAAAGTCGCGACCGCATCTTTGAGCGTTTTTACCGGGTAGATAAAAGCCGCTCCAAGGAAGTAGGCGGTACCGGACTGGGACTCTCCATCGTCAAGCATGCCGCGCTCATCCATCATGCTGCAATCGTTGTGGATAGCACGCCCGGCAAGGGAAGCACCTTTACTGTAATATTCCCCAAAAAGAAATGAAAGAAGAGTGATCGTTTGACCTACGAAGAGATCCGCCAGAATGAAGCCGTCAATACCTACATCCGCCAGGCGGATGCCGCCCTGGCCACACTGGGCTTTACCGAGCATAGCTTTGCCCATGTGACACTGGTTGCCGAAAAAGCAGGCTATATTCTGCAAACACTTGGCTATCCGGAACGCACTGTGGAACTGGCCAAGATTGCCGGTTATCTGCATGATATCGGCAATCTTATCAACCGGGTTGATCATAGCCAAAGCGGTGCTATTATGGCGTTCCGTATTTTGGATCACCTCAAGTTTGACCCGGAGGAGATCGCCGTTATCGTTTCCGCCATCGGTAACCATGATGAAGGCACCGGCGTGCCGGTCAGTCCGGTAGCGGCGGCCCTTATCCTGGCCGATAAGAGCGATGTGCGCCGAAACCGTGTGCATAATACCGATCCCTCTACCTTTGATATTCACGATCGCGTCAATTACTCGGTCACAAAGGCAGAGCTGAAGATCAATGAGGCCCACACCCTCATCAAGCTCAAATTGACGGTCGATACTCATTTCAGTTCAGTCATGGATTACTTCGAGATCTTCATGCAGCGTATGCTGCTGTGCCGCAAGGCTGCCGAAACGCTTGGCCTCCAGTTTAAGCTCATGATCAATGAGCAACAGCTTATGTGATTCAATACTTGCCCATAAAAAAGAGCCGCCATAGTGCGGCTCTTCACTTTTACCGGCACTTTACATGGATTTTACAAAGTCTTGATAATGGTTTTGACCTTTCTTTATTATTCTTATCTTAGTTAAAAAGGAGAGTAAGGGAAAGGAATAATATAATGACTATTTTTAATGCATTGAACCTCATTGGCGGTCTTTGTCTGTTCCTCTTCGGCATGAATCTGATGGGCCAGGCCCTGGAGCGCCGGGCAGGCAGTGGCCTGCGCTCGTTGCTGGAAAAGATGACCCAAAACCGCTTGATGGGTCTGCTGGCCGGCCTTGGTGTTACCGCCGTTATTCAAAGCTCTTCGGCCACTACGGTTATGGTTGTCGGTTTCGTCAATTCCGGTTTGATGACGCTGCGCCAGTCCATCGGTGTTATCATGGGCGCCAATATCGGTACCACCGTTACGGCCTGGATCCTCAGCCTCTCCGGTATCGAGGGAAGCAGCCTTTTGGTGCAAATGTTTAAGCCCTCCACTTTTACGCCAATATTGGCGCTCGTCGGTATCATTTTGTATATGTTCTGCAAGGCAGATAAAAAGAAAGATACTGGAATGATTCTCCTGGGCTTTGCCACGCTCATGTTTGGCATGGAGGCCATGTCCTCTGCGGTTTCCAGCCTAAGAAATGTTCCGCAGTTCCGTGAAATTTTCCTCATGTTTTCCAATCCTATTTTGGGTGTTTTGGTCGGCGCGGTGCTCACTGGCATTATCCAGTCCAGCTCGGCATCGGTGGGTATCCTTCAGGCGCTGGCCAGCACGGGGCAGGTCACCTATGGCGCCGCTATCCCTATCATTATGGGACAGAATATCGGCACCTGTGTTACAGCGCTGCTTTCTTCCATTGGCACCAATAAAAATGCCCGCCGGGCAGCACTGGTCCACCTCAACTTCAATGTCATCGGTGCAACGGTTGGTATCGTCTTGTTTTATGTCGTTCGTGCCGTGGCAGCTCCGGCTTTGCTGGGGCAGGCTGCTAGCGAGTGGGGCATCGCAGTAGCCCATTCCATATTTAATATTCTTTGCACTGCGGTCCTCTTGCCAATGGGTGGTCTGTTGGAAAAACTGGTTCTTCGGCTGGTACCGGAAGGCAAACAGCCCCAGCGGGAGGCCGAACTGGACGAGCGCCTGCTGGCTACTCCGGCTCTTGCACTGGAGCGCTGCCGTACGCTCATTGCCGATATGGCCAGCTATTCGATGGAATCGCTGCGGGAAAGCTTGAACGCCATCACCGCCTATAATCAAAAATCCGCCGAACATATCCGTGAGGATGAAGCCAAGACTGACCATTACGAGGATATCATCGGCAGTTACCTGGTCAAACTCAGCGCCCGCAAGATAGGGGAGAGCGACAGTGCCCTTGCAGCAGAATATCTGCGGATCATTGGCGATTTTGAACGCATTGCCGACCACAGTGTAAACATTTTGGAATCGGCAGAGGAAATGCAGCAAAAAGATATCGCTTTTTCTGCAGCCGCTCTGCAGGAATATGCCACCATGGCAGGCGCTGTTCGTGAAGTTACCGCTCTGGCTTATGATTCCTTTGTATCAGGCGATGTGCAGGCTGCCCGCCAGGTGGAGCCGCTGGAGCAGGTTATCGATGATCTCAAGGAAGAGATGCGCACCCGTCATATCCATCGGATGCAGCAGGGCAGCTGCGGCATCGAAGCCGGCTTTATCTGGTCGGATCTCCTCACCAATCTCGAACGCGTCAGCGACCATTGCTCCAATATTGCCTGCTGTATGATAGAGGGTGCTGACCACAACCTCCATCGTCACGAGGTTTTGCAAAGCATCCGCGGCAGCGGGGAGATTTTCGACCGCGAATATAGTTCCTACCGTCAAAAATATGCTCTCACAGCGGAATAATAACAAGACTGGGCTGCGGCAAATGCCGCGGCCTTTCCTTTATGCGTTTTTGACTTGGTATTCGGCATAACGGAACGACGGTCACGATGTGCGAAAGATTCGTTTATCTTCTTGACGCATAACGATTATAATGCTACGATATATCTAATTTCGATTTTTTGAGGCAGGAGGTGCGGCAGTGGTGAACGATATTATATCTGTAAACGGAATAAGCAAATCATTCGGCCCCATCTCTGCCCTATGTGATGTTTCCCTTTCCGTGCAGCAGGGCCTCGTCACCGCTATCGTCGGGGATAATGGCTCCGGCAAATCCACCCTTATCAAGCTCCTTTCCGGCAATCTCGCACCGGATGCAGGCACCATCACGGTGGAGGGCAGGGAGCACACTCACCTCACCATTGCACAGGCCTTGCAGATGGGCATTCGCACCGTCTATCAAGACCTTTCCCTGGACGATTGGAAAAATAGTTATGAGAATATCTTTCTTGGCCACGAACGGATGCACGGCCCTTTCCTGGACCGCTGCCGTATGGAGCGGGAAGCCGCCGAACTGCTGAAGCGTCTGGAGATCACGATCTCAGACCTCACCCAGCCGGTCCGAGTGCTTTCCGGCGGCCAACGCCAGGGTATTGCCATTGCCCGTGCCATGCTGCAGCCCGGCCGTCTGCTTCTACTGGATGAACCCACCGCCGCTATGGGCATCCGGGAATCCCACCAGACCATGCAGCTGCTGCGCCGCCTGCGGCAGGAGGACCATACCCTCCTTATTGTCAGCCACGATATCTACCAGGTATTTGATGTCGCGGACCGTATTTTTGTTATGCGAGCCGGTCGCTGTATTGCCGATATTATGGCGAAGAATTCCTCTCCGGAGGAACTGCACCATCTTATCCTGGAGCGAGAACAGGGGGTGGCCGAATGAAGCGATTTTTCCGCCGCCACGCTACCCTATGGATGCTTATTGGCTTCTGCCTGTTGCTGGGATTGTTCCTCAGCCTGCGCACCGGCATCTTCTTTACCGGCAGGAATCTTATCAATATTCTGGAGGCCAATTCCTTTAAGCTATTGCTTGCCATCGGCATGACCTTCGTTATCGCTTCCGGCGGTATCGATCTTTCGGTTGGTTCCATTCTGTCTCTATCCGCTATCTTTACAGCCCTCTGTATGAAGCAGAATATCCCGGTTTGGCTGGCTATCCTCGTCGGTTTGCTTTCTGGGATTCTTATGGGACTTATAAATGGCGCGCTTATCCATTTTACCGGTATCAATGCGTTTATCATCACACTGGGCACTTCGTTTTTGTACCGGGGCTTGGCCCTCATCGTTACCCGCGGCACCCCGGTCAGTAAGCTGCCCGCTGCCTACCGCGCTTTTGGCGGCGGGGATATCTTCCAGGTGGAAAGTGGCGTATACATGGCCCTGCTGGTGCTGCTCCTTTCCATCCCGCTCCTTTATAAGATGCGCTGGGGTCACTACATTACCACGCTGGGCGGCAACCCAGTGGCGCTGCGGCGCTGCGGGGTGCGCACCGGCGCCTGGCGGATTAGTACCTTTGCTGTGATGGGCTTCCTGGCTGCCCTGGCCGGTATCATTATCTCTGCCCGTCTTAATTCCGCCGAGCCCAATGCTGGCCTTAATATGGAGATGGATGCCATCACAGCGGTCATTCTAGGCGGAACGCCGCTTCACGGCGGCAGTGCTGCCCTGGCCGGTACGGCGGTTGCGGTGTTGCTGCTGGGGACCATCCGCAATGGACTTACATTGATGAGCGTATCGTCCTACTATCAGCAGTTCATCACCGGCGCCATTCTGCTGTGCGCGGTTGTCACGGCGGAAATAAGAGAACGCCGCCGCAGGCTGCATTAAGCTGTTTTATAAGGGGCAATCCCCTTATAGATAAATAAAACAAAATGGAGGAAAAAGAAAAATGAAGAAGTTCGTTGCGCTGCTTTTGGCAGCCATGATGCTGCTGGCCATGGTGGCCTGCGGCAATGATCCCCAGCCTACCCCTGATCCGGAGCCCACGCCTGAGCCCACTGTGGATACCACGGTAGTTGATGAGCTCTACGCTGCATTTGATGCCTCAATGGCGGAGCAGCTAGGTGAGACCCCTGCCCCCAATGGCGAGAAGATTGGTGCTGTCATCATCTCCCTCACCAATCAGTTCTGGGCCAATATGAAGGTTTGCTACGAAGCCGCTGCTGAGAAGCTTGGCGTTCAGATCGATGTTCAGACCGGCACCACCGAGGGTGATACTCAGAGTCAGCTGGATGTTTTGATGACCATGGCCGATATGGATTATGATGTTATCATTGTTTCTCCCATTGATGGCACCAATCTGATCCCCGGCATTGTAAAGTGCAATGAGAAGGGTATTAAAGTCATCAATTTGGGTCCTGGCGTGGATACCGCTGCTCTTGCAGAGGCCGGCGGTCACCTGGATGGCAAGATTACCGTTCAGTTCAGCGATCAAGGTAAGATCGTTGCCAATGATATGATCTCCCGTCTGCCGGAGGGCGGCGAAGTTGCCATTCTGCAGGGTCTTGCCGGTGCAGGCCAGTCCGAGGGACGCACTGCAGGTGCTACCGCAGTGTTTGAAGCTACCGAGAATATCGAACTGGTTGCCTCCATTCCCTGCGATTGGGATGCTACCAAGGCCTATGATACCACCAAGGATATCCTCACCGCCCATCCCGATCTGAAGGGCATCTTTGCTTGCAATGATGTAATGGCCCTGGCCGCTGTGGAAGCCCTGGCCGCCGAAGGCCGTACCGATGTGCTGGTTTACGGTGTAGACTTTACCGCCGATGCCCGCGAGGCCCTAAAGGCCGGCACCATGACCGGTACTATGTCCTATTCCAGCGTAAAGTACACCGAAGCCGCTCTGAAGCTCGCTGTCGCTATCGCGCAGGGCAAGGAGTATGCCGAGCCCATCTATTTGCCCCTGACCCTGGTTACCAAGGAGAATGTGGCTGAGCTGGACAACTGGGCATAAGCGGTATAAAATAACAGGGTGAATTGCCCTATGGGGCTGCCTGCTCCTCTGCTATGGAGGGGTGGGCAGTACCACTTTACGGCGGAGAAAATCAACGCTGGCGGTATCGAAGTGCCTTGCCGTTATTCTCTGCTGTAATGTTTGGCTCCATGCAGGATTTTCATTCTATTGATACAGGAGATGAGAACATGAATTGCCTGATAGAAACAGCTCTTTTGACCCACGGCTTGCGCTCGATTGCTAATGAAGAATTGGCTCAAAGCTGGCATTGTCCCGATGCCATATTAGCTTGGGTAGATGGGGGCGAGCTGAAGCTTGGCCCCATCGGGGAGTACTTGCCTTTCCGGGAACGGTCCGAAGAACTCATCCGTATTGATTGTGATCACCTGGAGGAGGCCCTGCAAACCGGTGCCAGCGGTGCTTTGACCGCCAGCGGCACCATGGCAGTTTGCCGCAGGCTGGATATTCCTATGGCCATTACCTGCGGCATGGGCGGTATTGGCGACCTGCGCGGGGAGGAGCTCTGCCCGGATTTGCCCGCCCTGATGAATATTCCTGTGGCGCTCATCTCCACCTCGCCAAAGGATATGCTGGATCGTCCGGCTACACTGGATTGGCTGCGGCGGCACGGTGTCCACACGGCTGGGGAGCCCTGTACTGGGTACCTCTTTTGTGGGGAGCCAGTGGCCTTGGAGCTTCCGCTTTCTTCCTGCAATAACGAGGCCGCCGTTCGTCGCCTTACTGCAAATGGAGGTCTTCTGCTCCTGAATCCCATCCCGGAAAAGGAGCGGGTGCAGGATCGGAGCATCCTGGTGGATGCTATAAAAGCAGGCAAACAGGCGGAGGCCGAAGGTCATTATTATCATCCGGCTGCCAACGGCGAGATAGACCGGCGGACGGATGGCTATTCCTCCCGCATACAGTTGGAAAGCATCCAGCAGAACTACCTTCTGGCCAAATCTATAATGGATTAAGCCGTAGATTACAGAGAAAAAAACGCACACCCCTTGGGTCAATACCTATGCGGGTGTGGTTTCTTTTCCTGGGAAAATGTTTCACGTGAAACATTTGTTCTTAAGCGAAGGAAAAGGACTTGCAAAGAGGGCGGGAGTGTGAAATAATAGGGGAGTAGTCCTTTATATAAAATACCGAAAGGAAGTGCCACTATGAAGTTTAGTGAGATGCCGTACAGCCGCCCAGATATGGAAGCGCTGGCCGCTGCAACTACCCAGACGCTGGAAGCCATGAAAGCCGCTCCCAATGCGGCTGGGCAGATAGCAGCCTATGACGCCTATGAAAAGAAGATGCAGACGGCCGGAACCATGCAGCAGATCGCCTACATCCGTCATACTATCAATACCAAGGATGAGTTCTACAATGCCGAAAATGATTACATGGATGAGATCGGCCCCAAGCTGCAGGAGCTGACCCACCGGGTCAATACGGCGCTGCTCGAATCCCCCTACCGGGCGGAGCTGGAGCGGCACTACGGCGCCCTGATGTTCAAAAACCTTGAGATCGCCGCCCGCAGCTTTTCTCCCGCCATTGTGGAGCTGATGCAGGAGGAAAACAAGCTCGTTTCGGAGTATCAGAACCTGTATGCTTCCGCGACTGTAGAGTTCGATGGTAAGACCATGCCGCTGCCGCTTTTGGGGCCCTATAAGCAGGATCCCGACCGGGCAGTCCGTAAAGCGGCTTATGAGGCGGATGCCAAGTTCTTTGACAGCCACCGGGAGGAGCTGGATACCCTGTATGATAAGCTGGTGAAGGTGCGCGATGCCCAGGCCAAGAAGATGGGGCTGCCCAATTATATTCCGCTGGGCTATGACCGCATGGGCCGCAACTGCTATACCGCCAAGGATGTGGCGGCGTTCCGCGATCAGATCGCGGAGGACATGGTGCCTATCGTGGCCAAGGTAAAGGAAGCCCAGCGCCGCCGTATTGGTGTGGAAAAGCTAGCGTTTTACGATGAGCCGATCAGCTTTGCGGATGGCAACGCCGTACCGGAGGGCACCCCGGATGAGATTCTGGCGGCCGGCAAGAAGATGTACCAGGAGCTTTCTCCCGAGACGGCGGAGTTCATTGACTTTATGTTTGAGAACGAGCTGTTTGATGTGCTTTCCCGCGATGGCAAGGCCCCTGGCGGCTACTGCACCGAGATCGCCGATTATAAATCCCCGTTCATCTTCAGCAACTTTAATGCTACCGCCGGTGATGTGGATGTACTGACCCACGAAGCCGGCCATGCCTTTGAAGCTTATCGGGCTTTCAAGCAGGAACTGCCCTCACTGCTGCATTCCCCGACCATTGAGGCTTGCGAGTGTCATTCCATGTCGATGGAATTCCTAACCGCCCCCTGGCATCACCTCTTCTTCGGCAAGCAGACCGATAAGTACGAGCTGGGCCACTGCGAGGACGCCCTGGTCTTTATCCCTTATGGCTGCATGGTAGATGAATTCCAGCACAAGGTGTATGAGAACCCGGGGATGACCCCCGAGCAGCGCAATGAGCTGTGGCTCTCCCTGGAGAAGAAGTATCGTCCTTGGATCGACTTCGATAACCTGCCTTTCTACTCCCGCGGCGGTGGCTGGCAGCGCCAGCTGCATATCTACGAGGTACCGCTGTACTATATCGACTATTGCATGGCGCAGACGGTGGCGTTCCAGTTCTGGAACCTTTCTCGTGAGAACTATGCCGAGGCCTGGAAGCGCTATATGACCTTTGTGGATAAGGCGGGCACGGCGACCTTTGCGGAACTGGTGGAAAGTGCCGGCCTGAAGGTGCCCTATCATGCAGGGTGCATCAAAGAGATTGGCGAGAGCATCAGCAGGTGGCTGGAAGAGCATGAGCTGGGTTGATATAAAAATAGTGATACGATAAGTCATCCTCTCCCGCAAAAGTGGGAGGGGATGCTTCTTTTAGCGGAGGGGAAATGCTTGTATCGGTGGGAAAAATCTGCTACAATAGAGAAAAACTGGCCATAGAGCGTTGAAGGAGGAATCCAGCATGAAATGTCCGTTCTGCGGTTATACCGAGAGCAAGGTGATCGATACCCGCCCCACCGATGAAGGGGAGCGCATCCGGCGCAGAAGGGAATGCTTGCAGTGCGGCAAGCGGTTTACCTCCTACGAGGTGGTAGAAACTACCCCGGTGATGGTCATTAAAAAGGATGGCTCCCGGGAAGCATTCAGCCATGATAAGCTGCTGCGCGGTGTTCTAAAATCCTGCGAAAAACGCCCGGTGACCTTGGCCCAACTGGAATCAATGGTGAGCGAGATCGAGGTGGAGCTGCAGAACCGTATGGATCGCGAGGTGCCCAGTGCGGTCATCGGTGAGCTGGTGATGGAAAAACTGAAAAAGATAGACCAGGTGGCCTATGTGCGTTTTGCCAGCGTGTACAGGGAATTTAAGGATATCAATAGCTTCCTGCAGGAGCTGAAGGTGATACTGGAGCACGAAAAGAGCTGAAAAAACCGCAGAAATGCAAGGAAAAAGCGTCCCCACAGGCTGGGGACGCTTTTTGGTATGTGTCGAATTGTTCACATTTGCGTTATTGAATCAAGGGGTATGATGTGCTACAATAATAACATCCATATATTGTGTTAGGAGAAGCTATGAAGCATATTATTATATATCTTGCCATTGCCCTGGTAATGTTTGGACTGCTGGGATGGTACTTCGCACAGCAGGAGGATTTGCAGCCCAAGGCACTGCAAGCCGAGCTGAGTGTAAGCAATGTGGCCAAGCTGCCGCAGCAGAAGGTGGAAATGCTCTTCAGCGACATGAGCAACGAGGAGAAGAATTCCTTCCGGATAGCGATACAAAACGAGTTGGGCGCCGCGGTGGATGTGGCAGCCCACGACTGTATGGGCAGTGCGGAGGTGCAGATGACCTATGCCAAAAAAGTACTGGAGCAGGGCTGCACGGTACTGATGCTGGAGCCGGTGAATGATACGGTGACGGATGAACTTTTGGCGCTGGCGCAGGAATATGATGTGCCGGTGGTACTGATGAACCGCCGGGCCACAGCTGAACAGCTGGTGGCCTTCCCCAAACTGTACAGTATATTAAAGGCAGATGACAGTGAAGAAGCAGAGCTAGAGCGCCTGGCCGATACCATAGCGGACTACTGGGAAAAGAACCGGGACGACCTAGATAACTGGCTGCATGATGATAAGCTATCCATCGCGGCGGTGACGGAGTATGGCTATGAAGAAAGCGGTAAATGGGCCAAACTGCAGAGCCTGCTGGAGGAACGCGGTTGCACAGCCAAGCTGACTAAGGATGTTGTAACGGAATATTTGAACTATAACCTTGAGTATTCGTTGGACGCTATCTACTACTCTGGGGCGGAGCTGCTGCTATTCAGTGACAGTGCCGATGCGGAAAAGGCAAATGTTTATTATAATGACCCCACAGAGTATTCCAAAGGTTACCGCGCGTGGCGAGTGGTTATGGAAGCGGATGAAACGGCATATAACCTGTATAAGGATGGGAAAGTGCTTTTTGCGGAGGGCAGCGGCGGTTATATGATGGGTCGGGCCGCGGCACAGATGGTAAAGCTGTTGCTGGAGGGCCAGCTTCCGCGCGTTTCCAGCAGCTTGGCTTCCCAAACCGATGGCGGAAAGACTTTCCTTTGCAACCCAGTGGTGCTGCGGAATGTAATAGAAACAGTGGAACCCGAGGAGCAGGATACCAATTCCAGCCGCACAGCGGCGGTAGGAATTTCCTGATGGGGAAAAGCAGCAAAATAGACCGAATATGACACTATTATAGAGTGAAGTTAGAATGAAAGGGGAGAGAGCAATGCGAAAGATCACGGCGGTGCTGATGGCCTTGGCGTTGGCTCTTTCTCTTTTTGCGTGCGGGGGAGTGCCTGTGCAGTATGAAACTCCGGGATCAGATATCCAGCAGGGGACGGTGATTCTGCCAAAGCCGCAGGAAAATGATGAGAGTGGCGATAGCCAAAACGGGGAATATCCCTCCGCACAGGATCCGCTGCCACAAAAACCGGGGGACACCAAGAAGCCGGAAGAACCTGATAAGGCAGAGGACGGTAAAAATCCGGGTAAAAACGAAGACAATGCACAAACGCCTGCCGAGGACCCAAAGCAGGAGGAGAATAATAACAATAATAACGGTGATAATGCTACAACCCCAAGTGATACCAAAGTTCCCAGCGGGGAATACCGCGCGGTATGGATCAGCTATCTGGAGCTGGGCGGTATGCTGACCGGGAAAACAGCCGGGCAATTCCGCAGTAATATAGGTGCCGCCTATGATAATGTGAAGAACCTGGGCTGCAATACCGTGATTGTGCATGTGCGGCCCTTTGGAGATGCGCTGTATGATTCCGATTACTTCCCATCCTCCTATCTTATCACCGGGACGGAGGGGGACAACTTGCCGTTTGATCCCCTGAAGATCATGGTGGAGGAAGCACATAACCGTGGGCTGACTTTCGAAGCGTGGCTGAACCCCTACCGGGTGCGGGCCCGCACCGGCAAGGCACTCTGCAGTGATAACCCCGCCCAGAAATACATAAACAGCGGCAGCGATGCCGTGTATCAGACCGCAAACGGCGGTATTTTCTACAATCCCGGTTCCCGGGAGACCATTGACCTTATCGTTAATGGGGTGCGGGAGATCGTGCGTAACTACGATGTGGACGCCATCCACTTTGATGATTATTTCTATGCTACAACTGACAGTAGCATTGATAGTGCCCTGTACGCCGCAAACGGCGGTGGAAAATCGCTGGCAGCCTGGAGAAGACAGAATGTCAATACCATGGTGCGGGAAGTTTATGCCGCAGTGAAGGCGGAAAAACAGTCGGTGCGTTTTGGCATTAGTCCGCAGGGCAATACCAAGGCGAATTACGATACCCTGTATGCTGATGTAGCTACTTGGCTGGGCAATGCCGGCTATGTGGATTACATCTGCCCGCAGATCTACTATGGATTCAATAACGCCACCTGTCCATACAGCAGTGTGCTGACAGAATTTAACGGCATGATAAAGGTGAGTGGCATTGATCTGTATGTGGGTCTGGCGGCTTACAAGATTGGCAATGAGGATACCTATGCCGGTACCAGTGGCAAGTACGAATGGCAGCAGAACAGTGACCTGCTGAGCCGTATGGTGACTGAAGCCAGAGGGGCCAGTCATTACAAAGGCTACTGCCTTTACAGTTATAGTTCGGTTATTATGCCGGCCAGCGGCGTAAAAGCACAGGTGCAGGCAGAATTGACTACTCTAAGTAAGATACTATAAAACCTATCCCGGGAGGGGCCACCGTGTCAAAATTCAGGAAGAATAATACCAAAAAAGCGCTGCTTTTTACCCTGGCATTTGCTGTGATCATTGCCGGGGCATTGGCGGTCACTCTTCTTACCGATTGGAACCCGCTGGGGAACCTGGTGGGGCCGACACAGGAAGACCCCGGCAAGACCGAACCGGAAAACCCACAGCCAGATAACATGGTGGATGTGGAACCGAACGATCCGGAGCCGGAGCTACCGGTGACCTTTAATATTCCTGACCGGATGCGTGCGGTAACAATACTGCCGGGAGAGGACTACCTGACCGAAAAAAACGAAGCTGCTGATAGCGTGAAAAAGGAGATAGATGCCGCGCTGGATGCTGCAAAAGACTTGGGGATGAATACTGTCCTAGTGGGAACGAGTACCGAGGATTTTGCAGCGTATGAGAGCCTGACGAGGCCCACAGCCAATGCGGTCTTTGACCCGCTGGATTATCTCCTCGCCGGGGCAAGAAGTCGGGGAATGTATGTCTACTGTTTCTACGACTTAAAGGCGACCTATGATGGGGCAAAGCTGGTAACCTATCCCCGGTTTGATACCGCATTGATGAACGGTATTGAAAAGGAATTGGGTGCCTTCCTGGAAAAGTATTCTCCGGATGGGCTGTTCTTTACAAATTATGATTTCCCGGAGAGCGATACGGCTTTTGCGGACTATATGAACTGCGGCGGCGGTATGAGCTATCAGGATTATCTGGATGGGGCCTCCCGGCAGGTGGTGGAGCTGGCCAGCAGCTTGGTGCGAAAAAAGTCGCCTGGGGTGCAGGTTGGCCTGGTGACCGAACCCCAGTGGGCGACCACAAAGGAAAATGAAGCCGGACAGAACACGCTGGATCCTTACTCCATGCTGACTGATGGCCACTGCGATGCCAAGGCCATGATAGAGGACAAGCTGGTGGATATGATCGCCGTGAAGGCCTTTGGCTCGCTGACCGATAGCAAGATTCCATTTGAGCGGATTGTGAAGTGGTGGTCGGAACTGGCAGCGGAAAACGAGGTGCGGATGTATGCCATCCACGCGGCGGACCGCATGGCCAACAGTAGCTACACCGGCTGGGGTTCATCCGACCAAATGACCAAGCAAGCCATTACGCTGGAAAGCTATAAAGGCTGCGGCGGCAGTGTGTTTTACGGGCTGGCCAGTATGAAGGCCGATCCGGCAGGTTCGGTGACATTGCTGAAGAAGTACTTCCGCAATGAGGTAAACACCGACTATATCATGACTGAACTGAGCATCTCGGTGCCGGCTAAGCTGACCTATTCCACCTATGAACCAACCGTATTATTCCGCGGGGCTTCCGATCCGACCAACCCGGTAACGGTGAACGGAACCGAGATCAAGACTGATGCGAACGGGTATTTCTCCCAGAGCTATAACCTGAAACCCGGGCTAAATACCTTTACCATCGTACATAAGGATAAAACGCTGGTGTATAAGATCACCCGCAATGTGAAGATCTTCCAAAGCGTGGCGCCCACCGGTACCCTGACCGTAGATGGTAATACAGATATCACCTTGACGGCCATGGCTTATGAGGATGCCAAGATCACGGCGGTAGTAAACGGCCAAACGGTGACACTGACCCGCGATAACAGCGAGGACGACAACACCGATAAGGATTCCTTCTATGTGAAGTATACTGGGACTTATCGCACCCCCGCGGCCAGCGGCAGTGTGAAGAACCTGGGGAATATCACCTTTAAGGGCAGCTGGGAAGGAATCGATGAAAACGAGGCGGGCGCCTCCATCAAGGTCAATAAGATCACCGAAGTAGGCAGCGGCAGCCCCATTGTGGTAACAGCAAGCCAGGCGGAAACCTTCCCCACCAGCACGCTGGATGACCTGAGCGACGGCAGCTACTACCCGCTGCCCAAGGGTGCGCTGGATTACACAGTAGGCGATATGATCGTCTTTACCAGCGGCAGTTCCACCTATCGCTATTACAAACTAGCCAGCGGTTTGCGGGTATATGCGGGGGATATTTCCACTAGCAGCCAGCAGGTGCAGGATGTGGTGGTGAATGGCATGAGCATTACCGCCAATGCCAGCACCACAACGGTGGCACTGAATATGAGCCAGCCCACCAGCTATTCGGTGAGCTATTCCAACGGAGGAATCTCCTTTACCTTCAATTATCTCAAATCTGCCTGCGGAAATCTCTCCAGCCTGACCAAGAATCCGATATTCTCTTCCGCTACCTGGAGCGGCGATACCCTGACGCTGCGGTTCCGCAAGACCAATGGCATGTGCGGCTATACCGCCAGCTATAATGGCAACACCCTTTCGCTGCAATTCAATAATCCGCCCAGCGGCATAGCGGGGGCCAGAATCGTCATTGACCCTGGCCACGGCGGCACCGATGTGGGTGCTTTGGGATTCTATCCTGGGAAGCATGAGGACTATGTGAATCGGCAGATCGCCACAGAACTGGCGGCTATTCTGCGGAACCGGGGCGCTTCGGTACTGCTCATCGATACCAGTGGCAGCGCCAAGGTGGTACTGCAGACCCGTGTGGCACAGGCTTCTGCCTTTAAGCCGCAGATCTTCCTGAGCGTCCACAGCAATTCTGCCACCAATTCTTCTGCGCGAGGCAGCGAGGCTTACTATTTCTACGATTTCAGCCAGCAGTTCTGCAGCTACATCAATAGCGCCCTGTATAATGCCATGGGCAATTATAACCGCGGTGCCAAGTATGGCCTGTACTATGTGACCCGGACGACCCAATATACCTCGGTGCTGGCGGAATGCGGCTTTATGAGCAATGAGAGCGAATATGTGCAGCTGCTGCAGAACTATTCGCAGATTGCAAGCTCACTGGCCAATGGCATTGGGAACTATATCAACAGCATTTACAGTGGCTATACCGCTACGGGAACAGAAACTGTTGGTAAGGTGAGCCAAGTGCCGGTGAAGGGTGTAACGCTGGATAAGACCACTTTGGAGCTGACAGCAGGTGCGACCGGTCAACTGGTAGCAAAACTGAACCCCGAAGATGCGACTGACCAAAGTGTGACCTGGAACAGCAGCAATAACGGCGTGGTAACGGTAGATCAGAACGGTAGCCTGAAGGCAGTGGCGGCCGGGACGGCAACCATCACCGTGAAGACGACAGATGGTGGCTATACTGCAAGCTGTGCCGTGACGGTAAAGCCTGCGGCAGTGACTGATGTTCTGCTGGATAAGGCTGCAGTGACACTGAAAGTGGGCGAGTCGCTGGTACTGAATGCCACCGTACTGCCCGAAAATGTGACGGATAAAACCGTTACCTGGAGCAGCAGTAATCCGGCAGCGGTAAAAGTAGAAAACGGGAAGTTGACTGCACTGGCGGAAGGCAACGCAACCATTACCGCGAAGTGCGGTGAAAAGAGCGCTTTCTGTACTGTAACAGTACAGAAAGCCGAGGTGCTGGCGGAAAGCGTGACCTTGGATCAGACCACCATGGAACTGACGGTAAACGGTACCGGCAAGCTGACCGCGACGGTGAAACCGGATGAAACAACGGTGAAGACAATCCAGTGGAGCAGCAGCGATGAAGCAGTGGCTACGGTGGGCGCCGATGGCACCGTAACGGCCCTGAAAGAAGGTTCGGCAGTTATCACGGCGAAGTGCGGCGAAAAGAGCGCCGAATGCACGGTGACTGTGAAGGCGGAAGCAGTGATGCCAACATCCATTACCATGGAGCCGACAACGCTGAGCCTGACAGTGGGGCAAACACGTGTCCTAAACGCTACGGTGCTGCCGGAAAACGCAACCAATAAATCCGTGACCTGGAGCAGCAATGCCCCCGATATTGTGGAAGTGACAACGGATGGAGCGGTGACGGCAAAAGCAGCCGGGACGGCGACAGTTACCGCGAGTGCGGCCAATGGTTTGGCTGTGACCTGTATCGTTACGGTTACGGTAACGGTGGCCGGCGAATAAAACTGACCAAAATAAAAAGCGGGAGACCGGAATGAACCGGCCTCCCGCTTTTGCGATTGAAAAGGCCATGCTAATGGGGCGTAACCTTTTTATTTAGCCAAAATAATTGACGGCAAGGATAGCGACGCCGAGAATGACCAAAATGGAACCGGTGACGCGATTGAGTACGATGGGAGAGGCTTTATTGGCAAAAAGCGCCGCCACCTGCGCGAAGACCAATGTGCTGATGACACAGATGATCAGCGCCTCGGTATCCGGCAACCCGCCTATGGCAAAGTGACTGACCGACCCGGTGAGGGCGGTCGCACTCATGATGAAAACGCTGGTGCCGACGGCGGTTTTCAGCTCATAACCTAGCACGGAGGTGAGTACAAGCAGCATCATCATGCCGCCGCCGGCGCCTACAAAGCCACAGATGAAACCGACCATAGCGCCGCAGAGGACAGAACGAATAGCTTTTTGTCGGGCGGTGGCGGATTGAAACCGCTGCTTTGGCGCCAATACCGGCTTGACGATAAACTTGATGCCGAGAAAGAGAGTCATCAGGGTAGAAAAGCTGCCCATGGTAGCTTTGGGGACAATGCTGGCAATGTAGCTGCCCACCAAAGTGAAACACAGGACGCTGATCATCATGATAACGCCGTTTTTGATATCGAGGTTTTTATTTTTGCCATAGGTATAGGCGGAAGCGGCACTGGCCAGGACATCGCTGGCAAGTGCAATGCCAACGGCAAGGTAGGGATCCATATGTAAAAAGGTGATAAGCATTGGACTGATGACCGCGGCAGCGCTCATCCCGGCAAAGCCGGTGCCAAGGCCCGCCCCCAAACCGGCCAGGATACAAATTATAATTTTGAACATAGGCGCTCCTATTAAAAAGAATTGATATCATTATAGTCACAGATAGGGGAAAGTCAATGGGCAGCAGTGCATGAATGGGGTAAAGCCTTCATACACTCAAAAGGACAGGGGGTGACAGGATGCGCTATAACAGCAGACGAAGCAGACCGGCCATAAGGTCCCGTATGACAGGAAGAAGCGTGGAACCGCCCCGGCGGGAGGGGCAGGGGTTGGTTTTACTGATGGCGCAGACAGTGCTGTGTGTTGCGGCACTGGCAGTGGTATTTACCATGCAGTATGTAAAGCCGCGGGAATATAAAATACTGGGGGAGTACTATACCGAGATAACGCGGGAGGATGGTGATAAACAGGATGAGGTGATGCGTCTTTTGGCAACACCAATTACCGCGCAGCAACTGCAGCAGTGGTGGGAAGACTGGCAGCCGTCCAAGCTGGCGGAGGTATTTGCATGGGCGGATGGCCAAACCGCCATGGGCGGGGAGGAGCCAATCTTTCCGCGGAACGCTTCTTACCGAAAGGTAGTAGTGTCGGTACCGGCGGCTTCGCCATTGCCTATGGATGCAGTGATCACCTCTGATTATGGGGAGCGGACACATCCCATCAGCGGGGCTTGGGATTTCCATACCGGGATCGACTTGGCGGCTGCCGCTGGCACGAAAATCTATCCGGTATATGCAGGTGTGGTAACTGCCGTTGGCTGCAATCAAAGCTATGGGAACTATGTCAAGCTGCGGCACAGCGAAAACCTGGAGACGATATACTGCCACTGCGAAGCGGTACTGTGCAAAGCAGGGGACGAGGTGACGGTGGAAGATGCTATCGCACTGGTGGGCAGTACTGGCGTGTCAACAGGGCCGCACCTGCACCTTAGCGTTTTGACTGAGGGGTATTATGTGGACCCGATGAACCTGTATAGTTGATGAATTTTACGGTTGGAAATGTACGGATAACAGTGAGCTTTCTGTTAGCAGTGGGGCTGTGCGCGGGGACGCTGCTGCCGGGGCATCTGCTGCCGCTGCTGTGGTTAGCGATTCTGCTGCATGAGTGCGGACATTTTATTTACATTGCAGCAGCAGGCAAAAAGATAGGAGTGATCTGTATCTCACTGACCGGGGTACGGGTAAAGCTGGCGGAAGACCGTATGAGCCGGGGGCAGGAGCTGCTGTTGAATCTCAGCGGGCCGGCGGTGAACCTGCTTTTGGGCAGCATAATGCTGACAGGAAAAACAATGCAGTCTATGCGAGCGGCAGCGGTACACTGGGCGGTGGCGGCCGCCACATTGCTGCCGCTGGGCAATAGCGATGGAACAGTGATCGCAGATATTCTGTTGGAATGCTGTTGCGGTAAGCTGACAGGGCGGACAAGGAGATGGCTGCGCCGGGGGATAGGCGTGGCAGCATTGGCGGGACTTTTGGTATTGGGTGGGGCTTTTGGTTGAAGAGGTACGCCAAATGTGGTATGATAGGGCATATCACATGATAATCGGAGGTCCCTATGATTCCATCTGAGATAGAAAGACTGCTGCCTAAGGTGCAAAAGCCGGCTCGTTACTGCGGCGGCGAGATCAATACCATTATAAAGGATAAAAGCAAAGTGACTACCCGTGTGGCATTTTGCTTCCCCGATCTGTACGAGGTGGGCATGAGCCACCTGGGTATGAAGCTCTTTTATTCTGCCTTTAATAAGCGGGAGGAGATCTGGTGCGAACGAGTCTTTGCCCCAGCGGAGGATATGCGCAGTCTGCTGCTGGAAAATAACATGAAGCTGTATGGGTTGGAAAGCTTTGACCCATTAGATGAGTTCGATGTCATCATGTTTACCCTGCAATATGAGCTGTGCTATACCGGTGTACTGGATATGCTGTACCTTTCCGGTATTCCGCTGCGGCAGAAGGACCGCAAGTGCCTGGAGCACCTGGTGATGGGCGGTGGTCCCTGCGCCTGCAACCCGGAACCAATAGCGGATTTCTTCGACCTTTTTTTCCTGGGAGAGGGCGAGGAGGTCGATCTGGAGGTGCTGGATCTTTTAGGCATCGCCAAAAGGAAAGGCTGGAGTAGAGAAGAATTTCTGCAAAAGGCAGCACAGATCGAGGGGGTATATGTTCCCTCTCTCTATGATATCACCTACAATGAGGACGGCACTGTGGCGGCGATCACGCCAAAAAACGGCGCTCCCGCGACCATCAAAAAGCGCATTATGCCGGATTTTGATCAGGCTGATTTCCCCGAAAACTTTGTGGTACCGTTTATCGATGTAGTGCATGACCGCGCTGTGACGGAGGTTCTTCGTGGCTGTATTCGCGGGTGCCGTTTTTGCCAAGCGGGTTATATTTACCGCCCCTATCGCGAACGCAGTGTCGATGTGATCAACCGTCAGGCTTATGATCTGTGCCATAACTGCGGCTATGATGAGGTTTCGCTTTCTTCGCTTTCTACCAGTGATCACAGCCATCTTGCCGACCTAATGGAAAAGATGCTGGTGTGGGCGGAACCGGAGCATGTCGATCTTTCGCTGCCCTCGCTGCGTATTGATAGCATGACTCCGCATTTGCTGGAACTGGTGCAGCGGGTGCGCAAAAGCGGTCTGACCTTTGCCCCGGAGGCGGGGAGCCAGCGCCTGCGGGATGCTATCAATAAAAATATTACCGAGCAGGAAGTGTTGGATACCTGCCGTATGAGCTTTGAAAGCGGCTATACGGCGGTCAAGCTCTATTTTATGATGGGCCTGCCCACCGAAACCGAGGAAGATGTCAAGGCCATCATAGAGCTGGCGCAAAAGGTAGTGGATCTCTTCTACAGCCTGCCCAATAGGCCGAAGGGCAAGGGCGTCACCGTCAATATCAGTGTGGCATGCTTTGTGCCGAAGCCCTTTACCCCGTTTGAATTTGAGCCGCAGGATACCCCTGAGCAGTTCGTGGCCAAACAGAAGCTGCTTTTGGAGACGGTTTCCAGCCGGAAGATCTCCATCAGCTACCACGATAGCGGGACAAGCCGCATTGAGGCAATTCTGGCACGCGGGGACCGCCGCCTGGCCGATGTGGTGGAAGCGGTTTGGCGGGACGGCGGCCGGCTGGAGGGCTGGGAGGATCATTTTACCCCTGCCCGCTGGTATGATGCCATGGAAAAGGCCGGGCTCTCGCCGGACTTTTACGCCACCCGCAAGAGAGAGTATGACGAGCTGATGCCGTGGGATCATCTGGATTACTTTGTATCCAAGGAGTTTTTGATCCGGGAGAACCGGCTGACCCACGAAAGCAAAACGACCCCCAACTGCCGGGAGCGCTGCAGCGGCTGCGGGGTCAGCAAAGAATTGAATGAGAAAGGGGTGACCTGCAGTGAAAACTGTCCGTGTATTCTTCGCTAAGGAGGGACGGCTGAAGTACATTTCCCACCTGGATGTGACGCGCTGTCTGGCGCGGGTATTCAAACGCAGCAGGCTGCCTATTTGGTATACGCAGGGCTTCAATCCCCATGCCTACTTAACCTTCGCGCTGCCGCTGCCGCTGGGGGTGGAAAGCTGCTGCGAATCCTTTGACTTCCGTCTGACCGAAGAAGTAAGCTGCGAGGAAGTAACAGACCGTTTGAATGCGGTGCTGCCCGATGATCTGCGGGTATTGCGCGCGGAGGCTCCGGTCATGGAACCGAGCGCGATCTGCTGGGCGGATTACCGGCTGACTTTCCGGGATGATGCTCCCGCAGCGGAGGAAGCATTCGACCGCCTGCTGGCAGCAGAGCACTTGATGGTTACCAAGAAAACCAAAAAAGGCGACCAGCAGATCGACCTAAAAGAAAAGATGACTGTGTTGCATGCCGACAAAAAGCCGGGGGAGATGGTATTGTCTGTCCGTCTGCCGGCAGGCGGTACGGTAAACTGGAGCCCTATGCTGGTGACCGGTGCCTATAATGAGCTGCTGAGCCGGGAGCCCTATTGGACCGGGCTGGAGCGCACTGCGATACTCACCGAAGATTTTTCAGATTTCTGTTAAGTTTTGCTTGCATTCGTACTTGCATTGTGTTATTATAATACGGCATGAGAACTGCGATTGGTCCATCCGGCGCAGGTTTTGATGTTGGCCGCAGGGCCAAACATTAAACTGAACAGTCCGCTGCCCGGCCAATGGAGCCCAGAGGTAAGAATGTTTGGATATTTTAAGGAGGATAAAATCCATGGACGCACTGAAACTGATGTCCGAGAGCTGCTTGAAGAAGGATCTGCCTGTTGTTAATGTCGGTGATACCGTACGCGTGCAGGTTCGCATTCAAGAAGGTAACCGTGAGCGTCTGCAGGCCTTTGAGGGCACTGTAATCGCCAAGAAGCACGGTGGTATCGCTGAGACCTTTACCGTTCGCCGCCTTTCTCACGGCTGCGGTGTCGAGAGAGTTTTCCCCATCCACAGCCCGAAGGTAGCCAGCGTTGAACTGGTTCGCAAGGGTCGTGTACGCCGCGGCAAGCTGTATTATCTGCGCGGCAGAGTGGGCAAGGCTGCCAAGGTCAAAGAAGTACTGGGCTAATTTTTCCACAAAAGGCGAGAGGACACTGTATGGTTGTCCTCTTTTGCTTTTATATAGGGGAATTGCCAAAGAAAGAATGGGAGAAGAAATATGTCAGAAACAATGTCAGTCCAGTGGTTCCCTGGGCACATGGCAAAAACCCGCCGCATTATGGCCAGCAACCTAAAGCTGGTGGATATTGTGGTGGAGCTTTGTGACGCACGTATCCCGCAAAGCAGCCGGAACCCGGAAATAGATAAAATAGTGGGCAAAAAGCCCCGCCTGATGCTGCTGAACAAGGCGGACTGCGCCGATGCCGCCGCCACCGAACAGTGGCTGACCTATTACCGCAAAAAAGGGATCCCGGCCATGGCCTGTGATTGCCGCAGCGGCCGCGGGGTAAAGAACCTGCTGCCCGCCGTACGGGAGGTGCTGGCGGATAAAATAGCCGCCTGGAATGAAAAGGGCATGGTGGGCCGTCCCATCCGTATGATGATCGTCGGCATCCCGAATGTGGGCAAGTCCTCGCTCATTAACCGGCTTTCCGGTACCCGCAGCGCCAAGGTGGAGGACCGCCCTGGCGTGACACGCGGGAAGCAGTGGGTCTCGCTGGAGGACGGTGTGGAACTTTTGGATATGCCGGGCGTACTGTGGCCGAAGTTTGAAGATAAGGTAGCGGGTGAGCGGCTGGCCTTTATCGGCTCGGTCAAGGATCAGATCCTGGATATCGAGTACCTGGCCATGCGCCTTTTGGATACCCTGCGTCCCACCTACACGGCGGCGCTGGCGGAACGCTATAAGCTGGACGCCGAAGCCATCGCCGAAATGGAAAGCTACGAGCTGCTGGAGCGCATCGCCCGCAAGCGGGGGATGCTCATTTCCGGCGGGGAAGCGAACACCGAGCGTGCCGCCATCATGCTGCTGGATGAGTTCCGCAGTGCGGCAATGGGCCGCATCACGCTGGAGAGGATACCGCAATGACCGATAACCGTTTTTTGTGGGAATACGATGAAACCCTGGGCTTCGATGGCCTGTGCGGCATTGATGAGGTGGGGCGTGGCCCTTTGGCCGGGCCGGTATGCGCGGCCTGTGTGGTGCTGCCCCGCGGGCTGGAGTTGCCCGCTCTCAATGACTCCAAAAAGATGACCGAAAAGCGCAGGGAGGAAACCTATGCGCTGCTGACCGGCTGCCCGGAGGTCTTCTACGGCATCGGTTTTGCCACCCAACAGGAGATCGACGACATCAATATTTTGCAGGCCACTTTTTTGGCCATGCACCGTGCCTATGGGGAACTGCTGCAAAAGCTGCCGGAGGAAAAACACCCCCGTTTGGCGTTGGTGGATGGTAACCGAGATCCCGGCCTGCCGCTGCCCACACAGCTGGTGGTCAAGGGTGATGGCACCAGCGCACACATCGCGGCGGCCTCTGTCCTGGCCAAGGTGACCCGTGACCACCTGATGACCGAATATGCCAGGGAGTATCCAGGCTATGGCTGGGAAAAGAATAAGGGCTACGGCTCCAAGGAGCACTATGAGGGTATCGCCAAATACGGCATTACCCCGCTGCACCGCAAGAGTTTCCTGAAAAACCTGACGGAGAAGCACCATGACGGATAAAAAGAAATTAGGCGACCGCGGGGAGGACTACACCGCACGGTATCTGGAAAAGCAGGGCTTTCATATTGTGGAGCGGAACTGGCACAGCCGCTATGGGGAAATTGATATTATAGCGGAAAATGAGAAGTATCTGCTTTTTGTGGAGGTAAAGACCCGGAGAGCAGGCAGCATGGTGCCAGGGGAAGCTGCTGTTACCGCACAGAAGCAGCAAAAGCTGCGGTTCACGGCGGAAAGCTACCTGTTGGAACATCCCACCGATCGCCAGCCACGATTTGATGTAGCAGCGTTGAGTGTCGAAGGCGACAAGCTGTTAGGCTTTACATACTACAAATTTGCTTTTTAATGAGGTGGCACCATGAACTTCTTTGACCTGCATTGCGATACCGCTACCGAAGCCATGAAAATCCACGCCGGGCTGTATGGAAGCGGCCTGCAGCTGGATTTGGACCGGTGGCAGGGCGGCAGCCTGTGCCAAAGCTATGCGGTATTCATTCCGGATACCCTGCGTGGGGAACCGGCGTGGCAGTATTTTGTGCGGTGCAGTACTTACTGGAAAGAGAAAATCACTGAGGCAGGGAGGATGATTCTGCTGGACCACCCGGCGGAAGCCGAGAGCTGTTGGAAAAAGGGCGGGAATGCCTGCTTCCTTGCGGTGGAAGGCGGCGCGGTGCTGGCTGGGCGGCTGGAATATGTGCAGGCCCTTGCTGGGCACGGGGTACGGATGCTGACGCTGACCTGGAATGGAGAAAATGAGTTAGCGGGTGGTTCCGCTATTACTGGTGGGTTAAAGCCCTTTGGCCGGGATGCCCTGCGGGAGCTGGAGCGCTGCGATATTGTGGCAGATGTATCCCACCTCAATGATGAAAGCTTTTGGAATGTGATAAAAGCCGCCCGGCGGCCGCTGGCGGCCACCCACAGCAACAGTCGGAAGATATGTAATGTTCCCCGCAACTTGACCGATGACCAGTTCCGCTGCCTTGCACAGCAGGGCGGCCTGGTGGGGCTCAATTTCTACACCGGTTTCCTGCGGGAGGATAGGGAACACACCTGCATGGAGGATATCCTGCGGCACGCCGAGCATTTTCTCAATTTGGGTGGGGAAGATGTTTTGGCCCTTGGCTCCGATTTTGATGGTGCCGATATGCCCCATGACCTGCCGGATTGCGGTGCGCTGCCCCAGCTGGCACAACGGCTGCGGGAAGCATTCGGGTTCACATTAACAGAGAAAATATGTTACAAAAACGCACTTGATTTTTGGCGGCGATATGATGCAAAATAATACCGTGCAGAGCACATGGCTCTGCACGGCGGCTGTGGTAGATCGAATCAGCCCTTGCGGTAGGTATCGCAGGCGGCGTCATCAGCGTGGTCGCATGCCACGGTAATGCTTTCGGCGGTGCAGTGGCAGGCCTTATCGTTGTGAACACAGTCTTTCACATCGCATTTGATACCGGGAATGCAGCTGCAATCGGTAGGACGGCTAAAATCGCTCATAATACATATTCTCCTTTATGGTTAGTTCCCTTGGGCGGGACAGCAGTATTATGGGCGCAAACGACTTTGAATATTCGGGGAACGGGAGGCGGGCTATGTCCATTTTTGCCATCGGCGATCCACATCTTTCGCTGGGCTGCAATAAGGAAATGAATATCTTTGCCGGCTGGCATGATTATGTACAGCGGCTGGAGCAGAACTGGCGGGAGTGGATCAGTTCGGAGGACACCGTGATATTGGCGGGAGATATCTCCTGGGCCATGAATATAGAGGATACTTTGGCCGATTTTACCTTTCTGCATCGCCTGCCGGGGAAAAAATACCTAATGAAGGGCAATCACGATTACTGGTGGACCACCCTTTCCTCCATGCAACGCTTTTTGGATAAGAATGGATTAAATACCCTGCATTTTCTCCATAATAACGCGGTGACGGTGGAGGGCGTTTCTCTCTGCGGCAGCCGTGGCTGGATGTTTGAGGAAGGGGAGCGAGCCGAGGGCAGCATCACCGCCCGGGAGCTGGGCCGTATCCGGCGCTCTTTGGCGGCCGCCCCGCCGGAAAATGAGAAGATCCTGTTCCTGCATTACCCACCGATTTTCGGCCAGCAGGTCATCCCGGAGTTCTTCGATGCTATGAAAGAATACGGCGTCAAGCAGTGCTTTTACGGCCATTTGCACGGCGGAGCCATCCCATTGGCCTACCAGGGGGAATTTTTTGGAGTGGATTGCCGGTTGATCTCGGCAGATTATCTTAAATTTTGCCCCATAAAGATACGATAATTACCGAAAAACAGTGGCAATTTAGTTTGCTATGTGCTATAATCAATAAGATTTACTGGAATCTAAAATTTTGCTGGAGGACATCATAAATGAAACTGAACGAAACCCAAAAAGTGGACACCAACCTGTACGAACTGAATATCACCGTGGATGGCGAGCAGTATGCTAAGGCGCTGGATGCTTCTTTCAAGAAGAACGCTGCCAAGCTCAATATCCCCGGTTTCCGTAAGGGCAAGGCTCCCAAGAGCATCGTTTACAAGATGGTAGGCGAGAGCTATTTCTACGAGGATGCCATCAATTCCAGCTACGGCGAAGCCTATGAGGAGGCCCTCAAGGAGTCCGGCCTGGAGGCGGTCGCTTATCCAGAAGTGGAGCTGAAGGATGTTGACGGCACCCATTATACCTTTGTCGCCAAGGTTACTGTTAAGCCTGAGGTTACCCTGGGCGAGTACAAGGGCCTGAAGGCCGAGCGCGAGAGCGACAAAGTGACCGATGCCGATGTAGAGACCGAGCTGAACGCCATGGCTGATCGCAATGCCCGTATGGGCGAAGCCCCCGAGGGCGCTAAGGCCGAGATGGGCGATACCGCCGTTATCGATTACGAAGGCTTTGTCGGCGATGTTGCTTTTGAGGGCGGTAAGGGCGAGGATCACCCCCTGTCCCTTGGCTCCGGACAGTTTATCCCGGGCTTTGAGGAGGGTGTAGTCGGCCATAAGGTCGGCGAGAGCTTTGATGTCAATGTAACCTTCCCCACCGAGTACCACAGCGAAGAGCTGGCTGGTAAGGACGCCACCTTCAAAGTAACCATCAAGGAGCTCAAGCGCAAGGAGCTGCCCACCCTGGACGACGAGTTCGCCAAGGATGTCAGCGAGTTTGATACCCTGGAAGAGCTGAAGAAGGATCTGACCGAAAAGATGGCCGCTGAAAAGAAGGACCAGGCCGACAGCAAGATGGAAAACGATCTGCTGGAGCAGGCCGTCAAGAACATGACCGTGGAGATCCCCACTGTGATGTTTGAAAACAAGGCCCAGGATATGGTCGAAGAGTTCGGCTACCGTCTGCAGACCCAGGGCATGAACATGGATATGTATATGAAGTACACCGGTACCACCCCAGAGGCACTGACCGCTCAGTTTATGCCCCAGGCCGAGGCCCAGGTGCGTACCACCCTGCTGCTGGAGAAGATCGCTGAGGTGGAGAATATCGAGATCACAGAAGAAGATATTAACGGCGAGTACGACCGTATGGTCAAGGACTACGGCATGGAGCTTGATAAGGTCAAGTCCATCGTTCCCGTAGAGGAGATCAAGCGTCAGCTCACCATCCAGAAGGCCGCCAAGGTTATCACCGATAGCGCCGTAGTGACCCAGCTGTAATCTCCTTTGGCAAATTCCCAGTGCTACATACCATAAACGGAGGTGTATGAAAAAATGAGTTTGGTACCAATGGTAATAGAACAGACCAACCGCGGGGAGCGCAGTTATGATATCTTTTCCCGCCTGCTCAATGACCGCATCGTTATGCTCTGTGAGGAGGTAAACGATGCCACAGCCAGTCTGGTGGTAGCGCAGCTTTTGTTCCTGGAGGGCCAGGATCCCGAAAAGGATATCCACCTGTATATCAATAGTCCCGGCGGTTCCATTTCCGCCGGTATGGCCATCTATGATACCATGCAGTATATTAAATGCGATGTTTCCACCATCTGCATTGGTATGGCGGCTTCCATGGGCGCGTTCCTGCTGTGCGCAGGCGCCCCCGGCAAGCGCCTGGCGCTGCCCAATAGCGAAATCATGATCCACCAGCCGCTGCTGGGTGGGCTGCAGGGTCAGGCCACCGATATCAAGATCCATGCTGACCGCATCATCAAGATCAAGGAAAATCTGAACCGCATTATGGCGGAGCGCTGCCATAAGCCGCTGGAGCAGGTGATGCAGGATACCGAGCGGGATAACTTCATGTCCGCCCAGGAAGCCTGTGACTATGGCCTAATCGACCGTGTCATTGCCCACAGAGAATAAAAGGAGTCCATAATAGCATGGCAAACGATGAGAACAAAAAAATGATGCGCTGCTCCTTTTGCGGCAAACCGCAGGATCGGGTAGCGCGTCTGATCGCCGGCCCGGGCGTATGCATCTGCAATGAATGTGTAGAGATCTGCCGTGCGGTGCTGGAGGATGAGGAGGTTCCGGCCCCCCGGCCCGTAAGAAACGAGCCGCAGGGAGAAGAGCTGAATGTCCCCCGGCCCAAGGAGATCAAAGCTTTCCTGGATGAGTATGTCATCGGGCAGGATGCCGCCAAGCGCGCGCTTTCGGTGGCGGTATATAATCACTATAAGCGTATCTGCTGCGGCGATGGCGATGATGTAGAGCTCGGCAAGAGCAATATTCTGCTGCTGGGTCCCACGGGCGTTGGTAAAACCATGCTGGCGCAGACTCTAGCCAAGGTGCTGGGCGTCCCCTTTGCCATTGCGGATGCCACCACCCTGACCGAAGCCGGTTATGTTGGCGAGGATGTGGAAAACATCCTGCTGCGCCTTTTGCAGGCTGCGGATTTCGATGTGGCCCGGGCCGAGCGTGGCATTATCTACATTGATGAGATCGACAAGATCGCCCGCAAGAGCGAAAATCCCTCCATCACCCGCGATGTCAGCGGCGAGGGCGTTCAGCAGGCACTGCTTAAGATCCTGGAAGGAACCATCTCCAATGTTCCCCCGCAGGGCGGCCGCAAGCACCCCCAGCAGGAGTTCATCCAGGTGGATACCTCCAATATTCTGTTTATTTGCGGCGGCGCGTTCGATGGTCTGGAAAAGATCATCAGCCACCGTACCGATAAGTCCTCCCTTGGCTTCGGCGGCACGGTAAAATCCAAAGCCGAGGTGGAAGAGCAGGGCATTTACCGCCAGGTGGAGCCCCATGACCTGGTTAAATACGGCCTGATCCCCGAGTTAGTGGGCCGTATTCCGGTCATCGCTTCGCTGGATGCGTTGGATGAGGAAGCGCTGGTTCGTATCCTGCGGGAGCCTAAAAACGCCCTCATCAAGCAATACAAAAAGCTGTTTGAGATGGATAATATCCAAATCGATTTCGAAGAGGATGCGCTGCGTGCTATCGCCAAAAAGGCGATCGAGCGTAAAACCGGTGCGCGTGGTCTGCGCGGCATCATGGAAGAGCTTTTGGGCAATCTGATGTTTGAAGCGCCTTCCGATGGCACCGTGGCCCATATCGTCATCACGGCGGATATGGTAAACGGTTTGGGGGATGCCATGATCATGCGTGACCCCATGAAGCAGCCCACCCGCCTGCAGCTGCGTCTGCCCGGCACACCGGCACAGAAGCGCCGCCGCGGTGCTGTTTCTTAAATAACATCCGGCTGCATATCCTTGCCCGTGGGGCAGGGAAATGCACCCATGGGATATGACATGAATCGGGGGCTGTACGGGGTCGCGTGATCCCATACCGTCCCTTTATTCAATCGTAACCCTACTTTTATGACCATAGTGAAGGGAGGCAAAAGCTATGGAGAAAAACACAAAAAATACTGAGATGAAGCCGGTTCGGGTACCGGTATTGGCGCTGCGCGGGCTGGTTCTGTTCCCGCATATGGTGCTGCACTTTGATGTAGGCCGGGAAAAATCGCTGCACGCTTTGAACGTGGCGATGAACGGTGACCGCAAGATTTTCCTAGTGGCCCAGATCGATCAAAATGAAGAAAATCCGTCGATGGACGGTTTGTATAAAGTAGGCACAGTGGCGGAGATCCGTCAAATCGTGCGTTCGCAGGGAGAATCACTGCGTGTATTGGTGGAAGGCTGCTACCGCGGCAAGCTCATCGATATGTTTGAGGAAGACCACACCTCGGTCGGTGAGATCCTGCCGTATCCCGCGGCCGGCCGCATTGCGGGCCGCCCCTTCAGCGATGCGCTGGTTCGCACTGTCAAGGACCTCTTCGATGAGTATATCAGCCTGGCGCCCCGGATGCCTAAAGAGATCGTGGATAATATCCTCGATTGTGATGATCCGGCGCTCATTGCGGAATACATAGCGGGGAACATCCCCTTCGAGGTACAGGATAAGCAGCGTCTGCTGGAGCAGAACAGTGCCCGCCGCCGGCTGGAGATCATTGCCCAGCTGATGGAATCCGAAAATGAGATTTTGGCGCTGGAGGCCGATATTCAGGACCGCGTTAAAGAGGCCATGGACAAAAACCAGCGGGACTACTACCTGCGGGAACAGCTCCGTGTCATCAATGAAGAGCTGGGCGAAGGCGATATGGGCTTCGAGGAGCCGGATGAATTCCGGGAAAAGATCCGCGCCCTGTTGACCACCGATGAAAACAAGGAAAAACTCCTCAAAGAGGTCAGCCATCTGGAAAAAATGCCCCCTAATTCGCAGGAAGCGGCGGTTATCCGCGGCTATCTGGAAACCTGCCTAGAGCTGCCCTGGGGCTGCTATACCAAAGATGTGATAGATCTCAAAAAGGCTGCCAAGCTCCTCGATAAGGAGCACTACGGCCTCAAGAAGATCAAGGAGCGTGTACTGGAAGCTCTGGCTGTTCGGGCGCTGGCGCCGGATATCAATGGCCAGATCCTCTGCTTTGTGGGCCCTCCCGGCGTGGGCAAAACCTCCATCGTACGCAGCATCGCGCAGACGATGGGACGCCGCTATGCTCGTATCGCGTTGGGCGGTATCAAAGATGAATCCGAGATCCGCGGTCATCGGAAAACTTATGTAGGCAGTATGCCCGGTCGTATCATCAATGCCATCAAGCAGGCCGGCAGCGCCAATCCCGTGCTGCTGCTGGATGAGGTAGATAAGCTCAGCAATGATTACCGCGGCGATCCTTCCTCCGCCTTGTTGGAGGTACTGGATTCCGAGCAGAACTGCACCTTCCGGGATCATTATATCGAGATGCCGTTCGACCTTTCCCATGTGTTCTTCATCGCCACGGCCAATGACCGCAGTGCCATTCCGCCCGCCCTGCTGGACCGCATGGAGGTCATCGAGCTGCCAAGCTACACCCGGGAAGAAAAGTTCCAAATCGCCAAACGCCATCTGCTGCCCAAGCAGCGGGAACGCCACGGCCTTTCCGTCGGGCAGATTGCCGTGACCGATGGCGCCATCTATGATATCATCGATCACTATACCCGGGAAGCCGGTGTGCGTACCCTGGAGCGCCGTCTGGCCGCCCTTTGCCGCAAGGTCGCTGCCAAGGTGGTATCCGGCGAAGCCACCGAAAAGGTTACCATTAAGGCCGCTGACCTGCCCGATTACCTGGGCCCCCGCTACATCACCGAGGATATCGTTCCCAAGGAGGACAGTATCGGCCTTGTCAATGGGTTGGCCTGGACTGCCGTGGGCGGCGAGCTCCTCCAGGTGGAAACCGCGGTCGTCCCCGGTACCGGCAAAACCATCACCACCGGCTCGCTGGGCAATGTGATGAAGGAATCGGTAACGGCTGCCATCACCTACATCCGTTCTGTCGCGGAGCATTACGAGATCGAAAACACCTTCTACAAGGATAAGGATATCCACATCCATTTCCCGGAGGGCGCGGTCCCCAAGGATGGCCCCTCCGCCGGTATCACCACCTGCACGGCGCTCATTTCGGCACTGGGCAACATCCCCGTTCGGCACGATGTCGCTATGACCGGCGAGATCACGCTGCGGGGCCGGGTACTGGCCATCGGCGGCCTGCGGGAAAAGAGCATGGCAGCTTACAAAAACGGCATCAAGACCGTCATTATCCCGGCCGCCAATGAACCGGACCTTGCCGAAATTGATGATGTCGTTAAAAAAGCCATTCATTTTGTACCGGTCCACACCATGGAAGAGGTGCTGGAACAGGCACTGGTACAGCTGCCCAGCAGTGTCAAAAAGCGCGGCTATCACGCCGCGGCCGCCGAGCACAAGGAAGCATCCTCGGCGGTGCTGTGCCGTTGAGTAAAAGAAAGGGAGGACGCCAACATGAACTTTCATCTGGTGAAATTTGAGATGAGCTGCGGCCTGGCCAACCAGCTGCCGCAAAGCACCCTGCCGGAGGTCGTCTTTGCGGGGCGCAGCAATGTGGGCAAGTCCTCCCTTATCAATAAGATCTTCAACCAAAAGCAGCTGGCGCGTGTCAGCGCCACCCCCGGCAAAACCGCCACCATCAACTTTTTCCGCTGCGGCGATGTTGCCCGCTTTGCAGATCTGCCCGGCTACGGTTATGCCAAGGTCAGCGATAGCGAACGCCGCCGCTGGTCCGGCCTCATCGAGGGCTACTTTCATCAGGACCGGGACATTCGGCTGGTGCTGTCTCTTCTTGATATCCGCCACGCCCCCAGCGCTGATGACCTCACCATGCTGGATTTTCTCATTGATAGTGAGCTACCCTTCGCGGTGGTGCTTACCAAGACCGATAAGCTGACCAACAATCAGCTTCGGGCCCGTCTGGAGGAGATCCGTACCGAGATCCCCTGCGGCGATCAAGTCACGCTGTTCCCGGCGTCCTCCATGAATGGCCGGGGAATCGAGGAGCTGCGGAAGACCATCGAAAGCGTAGTGGAAAGCGAATAACCTTTACACACAAGAATTTCAGGCGAAACCAGGTGTTTCGCCTGTTTTCTTTTGCAAATACGGTTGACTTTTGCCGGATAGTGATTATAATAAACAGGTATGCCAAAGTAAGAAAAGTGGGAAAAGTGGGAAGAAAGGAGCGCCGCTATGCCAAAGGGAAAGCACATTCTCAGCGGTATGCCAAAGGGCAAGCATGTGTTTGGCACGGTCAAAATCGGCGATAAAGGCCAGATCGTGATCCCCAAGGAAGCCCGGCAGGTTTTTGGACTCAGCCCCGGGGATAGCCTGCTGGTGTTGGGCGATGAGGAAAACGGCATTGTTCTGGCCCGGGCCGAGGTGCTGAATCATGTCGCCATGGAGATACTGGGCAAAGTCAATTCGCCCCAAAAGGATGAAAGAGAATAAGGAGTAACAACAATGGATACACAGAAGATTTATCATGAAATGGGCATCAGCAGTGCGGTGCTGGCGTTTTGCTGCTCTGCGGAAGAGGAGCTCAAGCCCCGCTTTGCCGCGATCGATGCCATCGCGGAATACAACCAGGCCAAGGTCGTGGCCGCCATGCAGAAAAACCGTGTCAGCGCGGAGTGCTTTGCGGCCTCTACCGGCTATGGCTATAATGATATCGGCCGTGAAGCGTTGGAAAAAGTCTATGCCGATACCTTCCACACCGAAGCGGCTCTTGTTCGCCCGCAGATCACCTGCGGCACCCATGCGCTGGCGCTGGCGCTGGCCGCCAATCTTCGCCCCGGCGATGAGCTTTACTCTCCGGTCGGCCGTCCCTACGATACTCTCGAGGAAGTCATCGGCATCCGCCCCTGCAAGGGCTCCCTGGCCGAGTTCGGCATCACCTACCGGGAGACCGAACTGCTGCCGGATGGCACCTTCGATTATGAAAATATCCGTAAATCAATCAACGAAAAAACCAAGCTGGTCACCATCCAGCGCTCCAAGGGCTATGCCACCCGCCCCACCTTCTCGGTCCAGCAGATCGGCGAGCTGGTCCGCTTTGTCAAGGAACTCAAGCCCGGCGTCATCTGCATGGTGGATAACTGCTACGGCGAGTTCACCGAGATCATCGAACCCAGCGATGTCGGCGCCGATATGATCGTCGGTTCCCTCATCAAAAATCCCGGCGGCGGCCTGGCTCCCACCGGCGGCTATATCTGCGGCACCCAGGAGTGCGTCGATCAGTGCGCCTACCGCCTGACTGCCCCCGGCCTGGGCGCGGAGCTGGGCGCCACCCTTGGACTGATGCAGTCCTTCTTCCAGGGCTTCTTCCTGGCGCCCACCGTCACCGCCTCCGCGGTAAAGGGAGCGATCTTCGCCGCTGGTGTGTACGAAAAACTTGGCTACCGCTGCGTGCCTTCCTCCGCCGAGACTCGTCATGATATCATTCAGGCCATCGAGCTGCGCAGCAAGGAGGCCATGGTTGCCTTCTGTAAGGGCGTGCAGAGTGCCGCCCCGGTGGATAGCTATGTCACCCCGGAGCCGTACCCCATGCCCGGCTACGATTCCGAAGTCATCATGGCTGCTGGCGCCTTTGTGCAGGGTTCCTCCATCGAGCTTTCCGCCGATGGTCCCATCCGTGAGCCGTATGCCATCTATTATCAGGGCGGCCTTACCTGGGCACATGCCAAATTGGGCATTCTTATGTCGCTGCAAAAAATGTGTGATGCCGGTCTGATCACCCTGCCGGAAGCATAATGGAGGAGAAACTATGAAACAAAAACTGAAAAACCTTTGGAACTACTTTACCACCTACGAAAAGATTTGGTTCATCAGCATCACGGTGCTGGCCTTTGCGTTCGCTATCATCTTCCCGGAGGAGGACTTCGGCGGTGTCAACGGCAAGGTCATCATGGCGCTGTATTTGCTGGATATTTTCCTCAATATTACCTGTGAGCTGCTCATTTCCAAGCAGAGCAAGTGGAATTTCATTGTTTCACTGGGCGTGGAGATCACCGAGATCCTTATCTGCGTGGTGCTTTCCTACCGCTTCGCCACTATGGCCACCACGCTGTTCTTCTGGATCCCCATTGATATCATCAGCTTTATCAATTGGAACCGTCACAAGGACCGGGAGCAGGAAGAACTCACCGAGGTCCGCCGCCTGACGGGAAAGCAGGAGGTTCTTGTACTCACCGGCATTGTTCTGTGGACGGTGGTGGTAGGCTATTTCCTCACCACGCTGGAGATCGAGGGCCTGCTTTCCTCCACGCCTACACTGGAAACCATCGTCTGCTACCTGGATGCCTGCGCCAGTGCGGTCGGCATCGCCAATGGTGTGTTCATCCTGCTGCGTTACCGTGAACAGTGGATCGCCTGGTATATCTGCGCCCTGCTGGAGGCTGCCATCAATATCATCTCCGGCCAGTGGGTGCTGCTGGTGCTCAAGGCGGGCTACCTCACCAATACCACCTACGGCTACATCAAGTGGACGCAGTACATCAAGGCCCACCCCAAACAGCCTGCGGCACTGGAACCGGACCGGGCCGATAACCTTGTTTAAGTTTTTTCCTATCTATACGCGTACGCGCGCTACATACGCGTGCGTGTGCACGCATAATATAGGGTCACACGGTTGTGCATGGGTTGTATGCGCTTAGCGCGCCTAAGACATGGTTGGTTTTTTCATCACAGCCGGAAAAATATTTCACCCCCGTTTTTCCCTTGGGAAAGGCGGGGGATCATTCTGTCAAAAATTTTTTTCAGAAAAGGGCTTGACATTTCCCAAAAAATTTGTACGATAGAACATACTTGCAAAAAAAAGAGGAGGAAATTATGCGAAATAAGCTCTTTGGGAGCCGGGAGTTCTACCATCGGGTGCTGGCTATCAGTGTGCCGATCATGGTGCAGAACGCAATTACAAATTTTGTAAGCCTACTGGATAATGTTATGATCGGCCGGGTAGGCACTGTGGAAATGTCCGGTGTAGCCATCGCCAATCAGCTGCTGTTTGTTTTTAATATGCTGGTTTTCGGCGCCATAGCCGGTGCCGGCATTTTCGGTGCGCAGTTTTTTGGCAACCGGGATATGGACGGTGTCCGCCATACCCTCCGCTTTAAGCTCATGATCTGCCTGGTTTTGGCCGCAGCCTGCATCGGTATCTTTACCGCCTTCGGCCCCCAGCTCATCAATCTCTACCTGAAAGGCGAGGGCGCCGTGGAAGATGCCGAAGCCTCCCTGCGCTATGGCTTGCAGTACATCAAGGTGATGTACATCGGGATGCTGCCCTATGCCATTACGCAGGCCTACGCGGGCACGCTGCGAGAAACTGGGGAAACCCTGCTGCCTATGAAAGCGGGCATTGTGGCGGTGCTGGTCAACCTTACCTTCAACTATATCTTGATTTTTGGCCACTTTGGGGCCCCGCGCATGGGGGTAGTGGGTGCTGCCATTGCTACCGTGCTTTCCCGCTTTGTGGAACTGGCCATAGTAGTAAGCTGGGCCCACCGGCACGCCGTGCGGTTCCCGTATATTACCGGGCTGTACCGTTCGCTGCATATTCCCGGCCGCCTGTTCCGGGATATTCTGCGGAGAGGGACCCCCCTGCTGGTGAATGAGGGCCTGTGGGCCGCCGGTATGGCCATGCTGAATCAGTGCTACTCCCTGCGGAGCCTGGATGTGGTAGCGGCCACCAACATAAGCAGCACCATATGGAACCTGTTTGCCTGCGTTTACCTGGCGCTGGGCAGTGCCATCAGCATTATGGTGGGGCAGGAGCTGGGTGCCGGGGACTTTGAGAAGGCAAAGGTGACAGCCCGGCAGACGACCGCCTTTTCGGTGGCAATTTCTATTGGCGTGGGGCTGCTGATGGCCTTTGTGGGGACCTACTTCCCGCTGATCTACCGCACCACCGACACCGTCCGGCATCTGGCCACCAATTTCATCCGCATCGGCGCCTGCCTGATGCCCTTTACCGCCATGACCAATGCCCTGTACTTTACCCTGCGGGCCGGCGGCAAAACGATGGTCACCTTCCTGTTCGACAGCGCTTTTGTGTGGCTAATCAATATTCCGGTAGCTTATGTGCTTAGCCGGTATACGGCCATGCCCATTCTGCTGCTGTATGCCTGCTGCCAAAGCCTGGAGATCATCAAGTGCATCATCGGCACCGTGATGGTGAAGAAGGGGATTTGGATCAATAACATCGTAGCGGATAAAAAGGGCGAGGTATAGCCCATAGTCTATGATTCCCCGGAGCAGAGATGCTCCGGGGAGTTTTTTCATTAGGGCGGATTTGATTTTCTTTTTACAAATGCGGCGTTTTGCTTTTTACACAGCGGCAGTAAGATGAAGACGCTGAAGGAAATAAAGAACATGAAAAAAAAGAAAGGAAACACGACTATGAAAAAGTACATTGCAATTCTTATGGCGATCGCCTGTGCCGCCGCCCTGCTGCTGACCGGCTGCGGACAGAACAATGATCCTCAGCCCGATCCTCAGCCCTCCGGGCTGACCGGCTCGGTTGCCACTGATGGCTCTACCTCGATGCAGAAGGTCATCAATACATTGGGCGAAGCCTTTATGAATGAAAACAAGGGTATCACATTTACCTACAATCCCACCGGTTCCGGCTCCGGCATCAAGGCGGTACAGGAAGGCCGCTGCGATATCGGTCTTTCCAGCCGGGCGCTGAAGGCGGAGGAAAAGGAGGCCGGCCTGAAGGAGACCGTTCTGGCCTATGATGGCATCGCCATTATTGTAAACCCGGAGAACCCCGTAAGCGACCTGACCCTGGAGCAGATCGCCGATATCTACACCGGCAGGATCACCAACTGGAAGGACCTTGGTGGCAATGACGCCGAGATCGTTCTCGTCGGCCGTGAGGCCGGCAGTGGCACCCGCGATGGCTTTGAGACCATCACCGGCACCTCCGATGCCTGCCAGTATCGTCAGGAACTGACCTCCACCGGCGATGTTATCACCACTGTGGCCCAGAACCCAGATGCCATCGGCTATGCTTCTCTGGCTTCCATTAAGGACACCGTGAAGGCCCTTTCCGTTGGCGGTATAGTACCTACCGAGGACAGTGTAAAGGACGGCAGCTACGCCATCCAGCGCCCCTTTGTACTGGTGACCGTAGAGGGCAGGGCCCTAAGCGAGTGCGCACAGAAATTCTTTGAGTACATCACTTCTTCCGAGGCAGCGAGTCTGATCTCCGCTGCCGGGGCGGTAGCCGCCAACTAAAGTGTTTATGGAGAAGGACGGCGGCAATAGCGGCCGTCCTTTTCCGTGGAGGGAACAATGAAGAAAACCGGCGAGTTTATAGTCCATGTGATCTTCTTCCTGCTGGGGCTTATTACAGTGGGATGCGTGCTGCTGATCAGCGGGTACCTGGTGGTTTCCGGCATCCCGGCGATCCGGGAGATCGGGCTATGGAACTTTTTATTTGGGAAGGTGTGGGCTTCCACCGCGGCGGAACCCAAATTCGGCATTCTGCCGTTTATCCTGACCAGCGTATACGGCACAGCGGGGGCGATCCTGCTGGGGGTGCCGGTGGGCTTTTTGACAGCGGTGTACCTGGCCAAGCTGGCCCCGCCCAAGGTGAAAAGCATGATGCAATCGGCGGTGAGCTTGCTGGCGGGGATCCCTTCGGTGGTGTACGGTCTGGTGGGTATGATGGTACTGGTGCCGGGCATCCGGAAGGTATTCCATGTGCCGGATGGTGCGAGTCTTCTGGCGGCAATCATTGTGCTGGCGATTATGATACTGCCATCCATCATCAAGGTTACTGTCACGGCGCTGGAGGCGGTGCCCGCGGAATATGAGGATGCCTCCCTGGCGCTGGGGGCGACACCCATAGAAACATATTTCCGTGTATCGGTACCGGCGGCCAAAAGCGGCATAGCGGCTGCTGTGGTGCTGGGCGTGGGACGGGCCATTGGTGAAGCGATGGCGGTGATGATGGTTTCCGGCAACGCGACTAGCCGGATGCCGAGTCTATTTGAGAGCGTGCGCTTTTTGACCACGGCGGTGGCCAGCGAGATGTCCTATTCCTCCGGCTTGCAGCAGCAGGCGCTCTTTTCCATAGCGCTGGTGTTGTTCCTGTTTATCATGCTTATCAATGCCGGGCTGAACCTGCTGCTGAAGCGGAACAAGGAGGGCTGACGGAATGAAGCAACGACTGAGCGGTAAGCGGCGCGCCTATGCCATGACCATGAAGATCCTGATGGGGATAGCGACGGGCATGACGGCAGCGCTGGTACTATTTTTGATTATTTATGTACTGAGTAAAGGTTTGCCCAACTTGAGCTGGCAGCTGCTTTCCACTGCGCCCAGCTACCTGAGCGGGACCATCGGTATCTGGCCGGATATTCTGAATACCCTGTATATTGTGCTGGCGACCATTCTCATCGTGGTGCCGCTGGGTGTCGGGGCGGCAATCTACCTGACCGAATATGCCGCGGGGAGCTGCATAGTGGCGGTGATAGAATACGCGGCTGAAACGCTTTCAGGGATCCCGTCCATTATCTACGGGCTGGTGGGAATGCTGTTTTTCTGCGAGTTCTTCGGGATGCAGACCTCCCTTATCGCGGGGGCCTTGACCCTTGTTATTATGAACCTGCCCACGGTGATGCGGACCACGCAGGAGAGCTTGAAAACGGTGCCCCAGAGCTACCGGGAGGGCGCTTTCGGCCTGGGGGCAGGCAAGTGGCGGGTGATCCGTACCGTAGTGCTGCCGGGCTGTGTGGATGGTGTTATCACCGGGTGTATTCTTTCGGTCGGGCGCATTTTGGGAGAATCGGCGGCGCTGCTTTTCACGGCCGGGTTTGGTCATGTGCTGAATGATTTCTTTACCGCAATTACAAAACCCGGTGCGACCTTAACCGTGGCGCTGTATTTCTATGCCAAGGAGGACGGCGAATTTGGGGTGGCCTTTGCCATTGCCTCGATTTTGATGGCGATGACGCTGTTGCTGAATATCGCGGCCGGAGTGGTGACAAAGCGCTTTGGAAGGGAGAAGAACAATGAGTGATATCATAAGCGTGCAGGACTTGAACCTGTGGTATGGGAACCATCAGGCGCTGCACCATATCAATATGGGGATACCGGAAAAGAGTATTACGGCCTTTATTGGGCCTTCTGGCTGCGGAAAATCCACCCTATTAAAAACGCTGAACCGTATGAACGACCTGGTAAAGGGCGTGCGCATTACAGGTAGTGTATGCTACCTGGGGCAGGATATCCATGCGCCTGAGGTAGAGGTAAGCGAGCTGCGGCGGCAGATCGGCATGGTATTCCAGAAGCCGAATCCTTTTCCGATGAGCATATACGATAATGTGGCCTACGGCCCCAAGACACATGGCATCCGCAAGAAAGCGGAGCTGGATGAGATCGTGGAGCGCTCGCTGCGGGATGCCGCCATATGGGACGAGGTAAAAGACCGCCTGCGGAAGAATGCCCTGGGACTTTCCGGCGGTCAGCAGCAGCGGCTGTGCATTGCGCGGGCGCTGGCGGTGGAGCCGAATGTGCTGCTGATGGACGAGCCGACCAGCGCGCTGGATCCCATTTCCACCTCCAAGATAGAGGAGCTGGCGATGAAGCTGAAGGAGAAGTACACCATCGTTATCGTGACCCATAACATGCAGCAGGCGGTCCGTATTTCGGATCAGACAGCTTTCTTCCTGCTGGGAGAGTTGATCGAATACGGCAATACCGAGCAGTTGTTCTCTCAGCCCAAGGAGAAGAAGACAGAGGATTATATCACGGGGAGGTTCGGATAATGAGAAGTCACTTTGATGAACAGCTGGCCCAATTGAGCCGGGAACTGACCGAAATGGGCGCCCTGTGCGAGGAGGTCATTGCGCTTTCCGCCAAGGCCCTAACCGACGGCGACAAAGCGCTGGCCGCGCGTGTGGCGCCACTGGATGCCGAGATCGACCAGAAGGAGCGCGATATTGAGAGTCTATGTCTGAAATTACTGCTCCAGCAGCAGCCAGTTGCGCGGGACCTGCGGCAGATCTCCGCCGCGTTAAAGATGATCACCGACATGGAACGCATTGGCGACCAGGCGGAGGATATCGCGGAGATCATTACCTATATGGACTGTGAGTGCGCCAACAGCACCCTGTTGCGGGAGATGGCCAAGGACACCATTAAGATGGTGACCGAAAGCGTGGATGCCTATGTGCGGCGGGATACCGAGCTGGCAAAGCTGGTCATCGCGGAGGATGATATAGTGGATGACTACTTTGCGAAGGTGAAAAAGGAGCTGATAGCGCAGATAGCGGAAAACCCGGCCGGCGGGGAGCAGACCCTGGATTTTTTGATGATCGCCAAGTACTTTGAACGGATCGGCGACCACGCGGTGAATATCGCGAAATGGGTTATTTTCTCGGTGACGGGAGTTCATAAAAACAGTGAGATTCCGTAAAAGATATCATTATAGACCGGCTGGTGCCTTGCAAAGGGGGTGTCGGCCGGTTTTTCTATTATGGATGTTGGTGCTGGGGGAGCCGACTGCTTTATTGTTTTTTGCGGCCATAAGATCCAGCGGGTTTTTGATAACCTGCTGCGTAATGCTGTGCTTTATAGCTACCCAGACACCGAAATTGCCATAACGGCGGAGGTGCGGGGAAGTAACGCGGTGACCTGCTTTAGGAACCACGGCGATACCAATACCAGAGGAGAAGCTTGCCCGTATCTTTGAGCAGTTCTACCGGCTGGATGCTGCAAGGAGCAGCAGCGGCGGTGTTGGGCTGGGCCTGGCCATTGCCCGGCAGATAGTGAAGCTGCACGGCGGTGCGATAGAGGCAAGGAGCGCGAAGGATATGATTGAATTTACGGTGAAGCTGCCGCTTTCGTAGGAAAATTGTAAGAATTTGCACGGAGAAAAAGAGGAAACCCGTGCGGAGGAACAAATAAATAAAACTCCTGTTTTTGATACCATGAAGGTACACAAAAGCAGGAGATTTTATTTTTACAGACAGAAAAGCGAGGGACGGACAGTATGGAACGGAAAAGAATACCGGCATTGATGGAATGCGCCTGGCCGCGGCGGTTTTGGTCATTACCTGCCACACCTCACCATTGGCCGGAGTTAGTGTGGTGGGGGATCTCCTAACACGGATCGTGGCCCGGGTGGCAATTCCGTTTTACTTTATGGCGACAGGCCTTTTTACGCTTTCCCAGTATCACTGTGATAATAGACGGCTGAAGGGATTCATGAAAAAGATCGGCACCATCTACGCGGCGTCTGTTCTGCTGTATCTTCCGCTTAATATCTATCAAGATTACTTTAACCGGCCCAATTTGTTGCCAAACTTACTGAGGGGTCTTGTATTTGATGGGACGGTATATCATCTGTGGCATCTCCCGGCGGCTATGCTGGGACTGGCGATTGTCTGGCGGCTGGTGGAAAAGCTTGATTATCCCAAAGGGTTGGCGGTGGCCGCGGTCTTGTACCTGGTTGGGTTATTCGGGGATAGCTACTATGGCATAGTGGGAAGACTGCCAGTGGTTAAGAAATTTTATGATCTGCTGTTCCAGCTCTTTGATTATACCAGAAATGGTATCTTCTTTGCGCCCATCTTCTTGATGCTCGGCGGGTATATGGCCGAACAAAAGCCGCGTCTAACAAAGTGGTAGAACTGGGCCGGGTTTGCCGGCAGCTTTGTACTGATGCTTACCGAGGGTATGCTGCTGCACCAATATGTAATCCCCAGGCATGACAGTATGTGCCTAATGCTTCCGATCTGTATGGTGTTCCTTTTCCGGGGGCTATTGCGTTTTAGAGGAAGAGAGGTACGGGGACTGCGCACCGCCGCACGGGTCATCTATCTTGTGCACCCCATGGTGATAGTGACGGTGCGGGCTGCAGCGAAGATAACACATCTGGAAGCGCTGCTGGTGAAGAGCAATCTGGTTTATTTTGTGGCGGTGTGCGTGATATCATTTTTATTTGGCTTTGCGGTGGCTGCGCTGTGGTGGCGCTTTGCTGTAAAGCAAAAGCACATTACAGTGAAAGAGTGCGCTTATATTGAGTTGGACCTGGCGAGCCTTGCCTACAATGCCGCCATATTGCAGGCGGCTATGCCGCAGGGCAGTGAGCTGATGGCCGTGGTGAAGGCCAATGCCTACGGCCACGGGGATTATGAGATTTCGACGCATCTGGAGAAAAACGGCGTAAAGGCATTCGCGGTCGCAACGATCGAGGAGGGGATCCGGGGGATGATCCTCATTTTGGGATATACCGATATCCACCGGGCGAAAGAGCTGAAACAATATGCACATCTAAAACAGCTATGGGCTGCTGAATTATCCTGAATTGCGATGTGACTATGTACGGGTGGGGCACTCTATATGGGGTTGACAGTGCGCCGGAGGAGCAAACCGCCTTGCAGCTGGATCTGCGGCCGGTGCTTGCCCTAAAGGCAAGAGTGGCATTGATAAGAGATGTACCCAAAGGGGAGTATACCGGCTATGGACGAGCCTTCCAAACCAAACGGGACAGCCGGATCGCTATTCTGCCGATTGGCTATGCCGATGGCCTGCCGAGGGTTTATCCGATGGGAGAGCGTATGTGCGAATCGGAGAATTTACAGCTCCCATTGTTGGGCGCATCTGTATGGACCAGCTTGCGGTGGATATTACCGATGCACCTGGGGCTGCTGTCGGAGATATTGCTACGCTGGTCGATAACAGGAAAGACAGCCGGATTTCTGCCCCTCGTATTGCAGAGCAAGCAGGAAGCATCAGCAATGAGCTGCTGAGCCGTATGGGAAGCCGCTTGCCCATTGTGATAAAAGAATGACGAAGAAAGAGACAGCCGGTACATTGCCCTAATGAGGCAGTGTGCCGGCTGTCTTGATTCAGTTTTGCTGTTTGATTTCCAGTGGGAGCAGAGGATAATGGGTGAGGGTGCTGCCCTGCAAATCGGTGCGGTGCATATCTACGGCGGTAATCTGCGGGTTGCCGTAGGTGGTGTAGTAGTAGATGCCGCGGGTGGCATTGCAGCAGGAGGTATAAATAGTGATCTCATACTGGCCGGGGGCCACCTCACAGCAGCCGCGCACCTGCTCCACGCTGCCAAGGATGTGGAAGAACTGACTGACACTTTCTGTCTCATCCTCGCCGCTTACCGAGTTCATGCGAGTGAAAGCGGCCCGTACAAAGCGGGAATCGGAGGACAGATCGCCGGGCAGGCCTTTGGCACCCATGCCACGGCTGTAACAGGGCAGCTCCACCCCGGGGGCAAAGGTATTCTGCGGCTGGCGGGGAGAAAGGCCACGGTAGCGGTTCAGAATGGCCATCTGCTGTGGGAAAGGGGGATTATTGGTGAGGATGCCGACGGGATCATCGTAAATGTGCAGCCCATCCGCCATGCTCTCCACCACAATGGCGCCGGAGGCATCGGCGATGAGCCAGTGCAGGGAAGCGGGCGGCAGAGTCTCACTGAAGGGGGTGCCGGTCAGATTCATGCCGGTCAGGGCGGCGCGGGCTTCCCGCAGATCGGCGCAATGGGCCAAAATCCAGGGGATGAATTCAAACTGGGCGATATTTTCCTTTCCCTCGCAGGGGGCGGCATAGGCGGCATTGCCAACAAAATTGAGCCCGGCCATGCCAAGACCTTTCTCATTGATGGCATCATAGTAGAGGGGGTAACCATTGGCCACATACGCCATGCCGATGATGGCGTAGTGTTCGTTCATGCTGCCGGTATGGCGGAAAGAAAGCGGAAAGCGGCGGGGCGTAATGGTTACTTCGCTGGGGTAGGAAAATTCATAATCCAAAGTACGGCCAAAATAAAAATCACGGGTTTGATAGGTGGCGGCGGTACACATTTTAGCAGCTCCTTTTGCGCAGAATGATGGATTTGACGGTAGGAAAAATCCACGGACTGTGGTACAATATCATTATAGCACCAAACACCCCTAATATAGCAGATTGCAGTGAATTTTACAAGGAACCCGGAAAGGATGACAGCGATGATGGAAAAGTATGAGATGCGGCGGCAGATCGGCCCCAGCATCTGCGATGCCAGCGGGAAGCTGAGCCACGCTGAGGCCTTTGGGCTGTTTATGGATATCGCTTCCTTCCACGCGGAGCAGATCGGCGTGGGACTGGGCGCGATGGCCCAAAAGGATCTTTTTTGGCTGACAGTAAAGACACAGGTGAATTTTATCCGGCGGCCACGGATGCTGCAGAATGTAACACTGGAAACCTGGCCGGAGCAACCGGATAAGATGCGCGGTAACCGCAGCTACATTATGCGCTGCGGAGAGGATACGGTCCTGACCGGCAAAACGGAATGGGCTGTCATCAATACCGCGACGCACAAGCTGGTGCCGCTGGAGGGAATTTATCCGGTGGAGCTGCGCTTTGAAAATGGGACAGCGGCACCAGAGCCTTTTGCTCGGATTGCGGATCATTTTGAAGGGATAGCACCCTATGCCGAATACCAGGTGCGCTCCACGGATATTGATGTGGGCGGCCACATGAATAACACAGCCTATGTGCGAATGATTATGGGCAGTCTTTCCAACGAGGAGCGCAAGGCTCTGACCATTCGGCGGATGGATGTCATCTTCCGGGCCTCCTGCTATGAAGGGGATGTCTTGAGCTTCCGCCGCAAAGAGACGGAGGATGGGCTGGATATCCGGGTCTCTCGCGGGGAAGAGACGGTTCTGCTGGTACGCATCCGGTAAAAATGAGCACCGGAAAAACCGGTGCTTTTTTGTTATTCGCTATTGACTCTACAATGGATGTAGAATTTATAATAAAGTATAGCAAAAACAAAGGACTGAGCTATGTTATATGGAAAAGAACCCGACTGCTGGCAGCGCATACAAAAATAAAATTGCTTTTTCGCTGCTTTATCTGCTTTCTTATTTCTTGCAGGCCCTGTATGGCTTGGCCGACCTTTTTATTATCGGTCGGTATGAGGGCGATGCCAGCACCACCGCGGTGTCCATCGGTTCGCAGGTGATGCATATACTCACGGTCATGACCGCGGGGCTTGTAATGGGAGCCACGGCCGGCATTGGGCGGGCTGTGGGCGGCGGTTTTCCTGGAAAAAGTAGGAATCGGCCTTTCGAGGGAACACTTGCAGTAGGGGAAATATTCCCCCTGCGACCGTGTCTTTTTGGTGCTGGATGAGGAGGACAACTATAATGGGGAGGTGCAGCAGCTGCCGCAGGCATTGTGTGTTCGGATTCGCTTCCGGGGCAGCCATGCCCAGGCACCGGAGCAATATGAGAAGCTGACCGCCTACATTGCGGCGCATCAAATGGAGGTGGCTGGTTTTTCCCGGGAAATTACAATGATTGATTATGGGCTGACCAACGATCTGCAAAAGTTTATCACCGAGATCAGTATTCCAGTGAGAATGCAATAAAAAGACCGGCCGGGGTTCCAACGGAATCCTGGCCGGTCTTGCTATATCATTGTTTTGTGAATAGGCCAACCGTCTCACAATGCGCTGTCCTTGGGAAAAGATCTACCGGGCGGTAACACTGCAGATCGTAGCCCATCTCCCGGAGGATGGCGGCATCCCGTGCCATGGTGGCGGGATTACAGCTTACCATGATGATGCGGCTGGGCGCCATGCGCACTACCGCTTGCAGGGTATCGTTATCGCAGCCCTTGCGGGGTGGGTCCAGCACGATGACATCAGGGCGCAGGCCGCGTTCCGCTAAAATCTGCGAAGCCTTGCCCGCATCGGCGCACAGAAATTCCGCATCAGTTACACCGGCGCGGGCGGCATTTTGGCGAGCATTTTCCACGGCACTGTGTACTACCTCAACACCGATGAGCTTCTGCCCCGGCTGCACCATGGAAAGCCCGATGGTACCTGCCCCGCAGTAAAGATCGAGAAGAGTTTCATTCGGCTGCAGGGCGGCCAGTTGGGCGGCTTCCCGGTACAGCTGTTCTGCGGCATCGTGATTTACCTGATAAAAGCTGTGCGGAGAAAGCGAAACAGAAACACCGCATAAAATATCCTGTAAAGTGCCTGGCCCTGCCAGCACTGTTTCTTGCTGACCAAGGATCACATTATCCCGGCGGGTGTTATGGTTTAGCAGTATGGTGGAGATGGCAGGGAACTGTTGCCGCGCTTCCCGGGCGAAGTCCCCGGCATGGGGCATTTTATTGCCATTGATGACAAGGCAAAGCATAATGCTGCCATCGGCGGCCGCCTGACGCAGATAAAGATGCCGCAGCAGGCCTTTCCCGGTTTGCTCATCGTAGATGGTAAGATTATGTGCATCGGCATAATGACATACCCATGCGGCGATCTCGCTGAAAACCACCGGCTGCAGGGGACAATCCCGGCAGGGAATGACAGTATGGCTGCGCGGCGCAAAAAATCCGGTATAGCTGCCGGTATCGCCCTGCCCAAAGGGAAACTGAGCCTTATTGCGGTAGCATGTGTGGCTGGGGGAGGGCAGAATAGGCAAAGGCTCCATTGTAAAGCCGCCGATGCGCCGCATGGCATCCTGTACCCAGCGCTGCTTTTCCCGCAGCTCCGCTTCGTAGGTGATGTGCCGCAGGCTACATCCGCCGCAGCGCTTATAGCTGGGGCAGTCAACCGGAACACGATCCGGGGAAGGGGTGATGACCTCTTCGATGATGCCATAGCAGTAGCTTTTCTGCACCTTTACGATTCGCACTCTCAGTTCATCTCCGGCAGCGGTCATTGGCACAAAGACCGCGATGCCATCAGTGTGCCCGATGCCGCTGCCCTCATTGGTGATGGATTCTATGGTAAGTGGGATGATGTCATTCTTCTTAAACATGGCGTTCTCCTTTTCGGTGGCCGATTCTTTTTTTATTATACCATCCCGCAGCCTGCTTGGGAACCACCCGGCGCAAAAAGGCTTTCTATTCGGCAGCTTCTGTGCTATAATATCATGGTTGTCACAGCAGAAAGGGGGGATCATGGTGCAGATCTCTTTGCAGAATGTTAGTAGGAGCTTTGGCAGCGAGGTTATTTTTTCCGATGTCACCGCCAAGATAGAGGATCACGACCGTATTGGTCTGGTGGGCCCCAATGGCACCGGCAAGACTACCCTTCTGCGGGTCATCTGCGGGGAATTGGAACCGGATGACGGTTCTGGGGAAATTGCCCGCGGAGCGGATCTTTCCATTGGCTATCAAAAGCAGAACTGCGGGCTTTCCTTTGAGGGGACCATTTGGCAGGAGATGCAGTCAGTCTTTGCCGATGTGTATGCTCTGGAGCGCCGTATGAAGGAGCTGCAGGAGCGAATGGCACAAGAAAATACGCCGGCCCTGGCGGAGGAATACCGGCGCACGGAAGACGCTTTCCTGGCGCGGGACGGCTACCAAATTGAGGTAAAGATCAAGACGGTGTTGACCGGTATGGGCTTTGCGGAGCATGGCTTTGATAAATGTGTGGACAAGCTCTCCGGTGGGGAACAGACCCGTCTTGCAATTGCAAAGCTTCTGCTGGAGGCCCCCAGCTTGCTTATTCTAGATGAGCCGACCAACCATCTTGACTTTGCCACACTGAGCTGGTTGGAGGATTACCTGGCCAGCTACAAGGGAGCGCTGCTGGTAGTTTCACACGACCGCTACTTCCTTGATAAACTCTGCAACAAAATATGGGAGCTGGAGGACGGTACCCTGTGGGAATACAAGGGCAACTACACCGCCTACACTCGCCAGCGGGAGGAGCAGGATACCCGCCAAAAGAAGCTGTACGAGCAGCAGCAGGCGGAGCGCGCCAAGCTGGAGGACTATGTGGCCCGTAATTTGGTGCGTGCTTCCACCACCAAGATGGCACAGTCCCGCCAGAAGATGCTGGAACGGCTGGAGCCCATTGAAAAGCCCCACCGCCGCCTGAAGCCCCCAAAGATCCATCTGGAGTTTGAGACCGAGCCGGTCAAGGATGTGCTGGATGTTGAGGGGCTTACCATTGCGGTTGGCAGCGGAGAGCGGGAACGCGTCCTTCTTTCCAGTGCGGAATTCAATATCCAGCGGGGGGATAAGGTGGCTATCATCGGTCCCAACGGCAGCGGCAAAACAACGCTTTTGCGTACCCTCCTTTCGGCGCAGCCGCCCATAAAGGGCCGCATCACCTGGGGGCGGGGCGTTAAGCGCAGTTACTACGATCAGGGAAGCGACCATCTGGATCAATCCCTGACTGTACTGGACACCATGTGGAAAGCCTACCCCCGTCTATATGAAACACCTTTGCGTACAGCCCTGGGGGCCATGGGACTTACCGGGGAGGACGCCCACCGGCTGGTGGGACAGCTTTCCGGCGGAGAGCGTGCCCGCCTGAAGCTCGCGATCATCTGTCTGGCCGGCAGTAATGTGCTGGTGTTGGATGAACCTACCAACCATCTGGATTTGCCTTCTAAGGAGGTTTTGCAGCAGGCCCTAGCGGAGTACGAGGGAACACTGATCATCGTATCCCATGACCGCTACCTGCTGGACCGCGTGCCAAACCGCATTTTCGCGATAGAACAGGGGACTCTGCACCAGTATAAGGGTGGTTACGGGGCTTATCTGAGGGCCAAAGCGGAGCTGGGCCCGGAAAGGGCCGCCGCCCCGCAGCCAAAGACCGAAAGCGAGCAGAAAAAGCAGTATAACCGCGGCAAGGAGCAGCGCCGGGAGGACGCCCGCCGCCGTAAGGAATACGCCGAAGCCGAAACGCTCATCCATACGCTGGAGGAGGAACTGGAACAAATCAAGGCAGAAATGGCACAGGATAGTGTGCAGAATGACTACCAGCGCCTGCAGGAGCTCTGTGCCCTCATAGAGGAAAAGCAGGGGCTTTTGGATTCCGCTATGGAACGCTGGCTAACCCTTAGTGAAGAGATGGGCAACAGTTGAATAAAAAAGGGCTGCCGGTCACGAAACCGACAGCTCTTTTCTTTATTCTTCGTTTTTTTGCAGTTCACAGTAGCTTCCGTCCTTCACCGCATAGATAGCATCGTAATCGGCGTGCATCAGTTCGGCCAGCGGGGTTGCTGCCTCATAGCGCACACAGGTGCCGCAGTCGGTGCTCAAGGTGCGCGGAACCGGTGCCATTTTGGCATTGATCCCGGCTTTCATCATGGCACGCGCGGTGCACTGGGCGGAAAAGTGGGTGTGAAAGGTTGCAATGTAAGAATTCATATCACTTGGTCAGGGTCAGGGTGAAGTCCTCACCATCGGCCTTTACCGCCACCTTATAGCCCTGGCTCCCGGCAAAGCGGGTCACATTCTCCACGGCACACTGATTATCTACCAGTACGGTCAGCTCGGCGGGATTGCTCTTCTTGACCTCTTTCTGCACCATAACAACAGGCATGGGGCAGGCAAGTCCTCTTGCATCTACCATAGTTACGCCTCCTTAGCAACATTCCGGAAGGAAACGATCGCCACGACAACAAAGCCGATGACAACAGCGATCATACCATTCTGGGTGGGGCCGTTGGCGGAAGAAGCCAGACCAAAGTTGTGGCACAGAGCGGCGCCTACCATCATACCCAGTACGGTAATGGTGGAATCTGCGCTGCCTTCGCCGGCCAGTACCAGCTGACGCAGCGGGCAGCCGCCCAGCAGGACGGAACCCCAGCCAACCAGAGCCATGCCCAGGGCGTTCCACAGGCCATCGGTATGGGCAACAGGCTGACCCTCAAAGCCCAGGTTGAAGTTGCCGGTGATGAGGTTGCCGATGATAACGGCAATGATAACAGCGATAAAGCCATATAGCAGCTTGAAATCCTTGAACATCATAGCGTCACGGATGCCACCGACGGTGCACAGACGGGAACGCTGGGCCAAAGCACCGACGATCAGACCGACGATCAATGCAACGGCGATGGGAGCGTGCTTGCTGCCGGGGCCCTCAGTGGAGAAGTGGATGAAGGAGGGAGCAGCGATAAGCAGAATCAGCAGAGCCACTACGATAGCGGGCATTACGCTGCCTTCCAGGGCGCCCAGGTTATAGGCGCGCTTCATGGTAAAGCCCTTCTTGAGGAACAGGGTGCCGATGAAGATGCCGACAACGAAGCCGACCAGACCAACGATGGCGTTCAGGTCGCCGCCGCCGATACGGATCATCATACGCAGCGGGCAGCCCAGGAACATCAAGGCACCGATCATAACGAACATACCCAGTACAAAGCGCAGGGCAGGGGAGGAACCGCCGCGGCCTTTGAATTCCTTAAAGCCAAGAGCAGCGATGAGGGAGCCCAGTACAATGCCGATGATCTCGGGGCGGATGTACTGGACCACGCCTGCGGAGTGCAGGCCCAGGGCACCGGAGGTATCCCGCAGGAAGCACGCAATACAGAAGCCCATGTTGCCGGGGTTGCCCAGCGCAGTCAGCAGTACGGCAGCAGCACCTACCACCAGACCGGCCGCCACAACCAGCCAGTTTACTTTTTTCATGGTATAAACCTCTCTTTAAGTTGATTTGACAAACGCACAGTCAATCGTTCATCATAATACAGAATAACGATAAGGCAGAAAATTGTCAATATCATCTCGTCGCAATTGTTAAAAAATCGTTAACTAGGAACGAGATTCGACATTTACGAATAATTTCCGCCTGATTCCACTGTATACCTCATAAAAGAAGAAGCCCCCGTAAGGGCTTCCATCTGTTACTTTGCTTCTTTTTTACGCCGCGGTGGATACAGCTTGATGCAGTGATCCAACTCCACCGCTTTTTTCATTTGATCTTTTGCATAGTCGCTGGCTTCTCCCCACAGGGTAAAGTGTGCATCACACCGATTCTGCCGGAAATGGTCACAGGTCAGTTAAGCGTATCGGAGGCCGCATTCCGGGCAGCACGCTTGTCCTATAAAATGCTTATCATCCAATGCGTACCAGCAGGGCAGCCGCAGCGGCAAGCCGCAGGTGGGGCAGGGGAACGCAATGTACTGCTCCATCCTTATTGCTTTTTTTACACTATATATCAGCGGCAACTTGGGCTTTTTGGGCTTTACCAGGGTATTTTTCAACGCCTGCAGTTCTTCTACGGCCGGTAAGGGTCCGTAGCGTTCGGTTAGTGCCCGCCCGATAGCAGCTGTAAACTGGGCATCGCAGTAGGCATCGTGGTATTCCTGTCCCTCCGGTTCCGGCAGCTCCATGGCCTCCACCGCGGTTTTTAGGGCATAGTTGCGGATGCTATTCTCGGTCCGGTAGGCATAGGCCATTTGCACATCGTAACGACCCAACTGCTCCGGTATCTTCATTCCTATGTGCGCCAGGTTCTTTTCCAGCACGCCAAAGTCATTCCCACTCCACGCAATGAGGGTATCGCAGTCGTCGCACCAGTCAAAGAACGCCTTCGCAACCGAGGCCAGAGGCTCTTCGCCCTGCAGGTCCTTCATGGTGATCGCCAGGATCTTCTGAATATACGGGTTCATCTTGCGGTAGATCACAGGGCGGATCAACCGCCGGAATCCATCGATCTGCCGATATTCTTCATCGGTTTTCACAGCGCCTATTTCAATGATTTCATCAAAGCTGTTGCCATCTAGAAAACCGGTGTTCCATTCCAGGTCAAAAAATACTTTGTTCAAGGGATTTGCTCCTTTTTCTTGGGGTACTGCTCCTTATTTTAGCGCATTTTGCAGCAAAAGGAAAGCTTTTCGGCAATTTTCCTGTGGTTTATGGGTCGCTAAAGTGCCAAATTCTATTGACAAACTGTCTTATACCATGCACAATGGGGGTACTCCGCAAGGAGAAAGAGAGGAGAAGATCAATAATGGCAAGGAAACTTTTCTGCCAGCTAAGTCCCTTTTGCTACCATATCTCGGTGGAAAAGGAGATCATGCTGCGGAATCTGCGGGATCTCATTTCCCCGGTACGCTTTGCAGAGCACAGGGAAGAGGAACCGCTGCCGGCCCTCATTAAGGGGCACCGTTCCCCCATGCTGCGCCAACTGGCTGGTGTGGATATGCAGTTGCAATATAATAAGGAAACCAATCTCCGTCTGGCGGGGGAACGCATCCATGGTCTTATCATTGAACCAGGTCAGACCTTTTCCTTTTGGCATACGGTGGGCCGCACCACCGCCCGGAAAGGTTATCTCCCAGGGCTGACCATCGGGGCTGGGCGGCTGGGAGCTGAGACCGGCGGGGGACTATGTCAGCTGGCCAATCTTATCCACTGGATGGTTCTCAATAGCCCTCTTACAGTCACAGAGCTGCACCATCACACCGATGCCCTTTTCCCGGATAGCGGGCGGCGGGTGCCTTTCGGCACCGGGACAAGCATCTTTTATAAAAATGTTGATTACCGTTTCCGCAATGATACCGATACTCCGGTACAGCTGCTTATTTGGCAGGAGGAGCACGATCTCTGCGGTGAACTGCGGGCCCAGCATGCTTTTCCATACCGCTGGCGTATTATAGAGGAAGATCACCACTTCCAAAAGGAAGCGGATGGCCATTATTACCGTTGCAGCCGCATTTACCGCGCTAAAATAGACTGTGAAGGCAATGAGCTTGACAGAGAATTGTTGCTGATCAATCACTCCCAGGTGATGTATGATCCAGCGCTCATCCCTCCGGAGCAGCTCCGGGAGGAGCTTCCATGCTGAGAGAACGGAGTTTTGCCCATCGGGGCGGCATTGCCTGCCGCATGGGGGAGCAGGACTTGACCTGGGAGGAGCTGCACAGCCGTGCCAGCGCACTGGCGGCGAAGCTGGCGGAGGGCAGCGGGCCTGTCCTCATTTATGGCGAAAAATCCCCGGCGTATGTTATCGCTATGGTGGGATGTCTTTGGGCCGGCAGACCTTATGTTCCGGCCGGACCGCACTATCCGGCGCAGCGGGTCAGTTCTATGGTCGCGCAGGCCAACATCCATACCGCCATCTGTTTGCAGCCGCTTCCCACAGCGCTGCAGGATACCGTCCATTGCCTTTCCATCCCGCTCCAGGGTGGGGAGTGCTTTGCTTTACCTGCTGCCGCTCCGGATGATATCGCCTATATCCTGTTCACCTCCGGCAGCACCGGTGCGCCAAAGGGCGTTGTGGTCACCTATGCCAATCTGGAAAATTTCATCGCCTGGTTCACCACGCGTCCTGCCATTGCCGGGTTATATCCTCACGCGGTGCTTAATCAGGCGCTGTTTACCTTCGATCTTTCAGTCGCCGATCTATATTATACATTATACACCGGATGCACTCTGGAACTTTCTACGGAGGGGTGTCCCATTTCCGCCTGTGGCAGCCGGGCACAGCTGGCAGTTATGACCCCTTCCTTTGCGGACTGCTGCCTGCTGGATGAACGGTTTGCGGCCAAAGCGCTGCCCTGCCTGCAAACTATTTTCTTTTGCGGGGAGCCGCTGAGAGGCAGTACCGTGCGGCGGCTGTGGCGGCGTTTTCCGGGGCTGCGGATCATCAATGCCTATGGTCCCACCGAAGCAACTTGTGCGGTTACAGCCGTGGAGATCACCAAGGAGCTGGCCAAAGAGGAGAGGCTTCCCATCGGTCACCAATACGGGGAAGCGGTTAGTGTTACGGTGGAACAGCCGGACGGTATTGTCCAACAGGCGGGAAGGACAGCAGACGATACCGTGGGCGAGCAATTCCATGACCATTCTGGACATATTACTTTACAGGGGTTAAGTGTTGCCGCCGGTTATCTTGGCGGAGAGGAATTTCATGGCCGTTTTGTGACCGGCGATATCGGGTACTTTGAAAGTGGGTACTTGTGGTATGCTTCCCGCTGCGATGACCAAATCAAATATAAGGGCTACCGCATAGAGCCCGGCGAAATAGAAGCGGCATTGACGGCATTGACGGGGATTCATCAAGCAGTGGTGCTGCCGCGCAAAGACCGCTTGGGACGGGTTATTTCCCTTCAGGCGGTGGCGGCTGCAACCGGAGAACCACAGGAGGAACAGGTGCGTCAGGCTCTTGCCAGTATGCTGCCGGAGTATATGGTTCCCCGGAGGATATTATTTTGCCGTGCGCTGCCCATAACGGTAAACGGTAAAATTGACCGAAGGAAAGCAGCTGCGCTATTGGACCAAAGCACTGTGCCAACAGACGAAAAAGAAAGGAACAAATGTTTCACATGAAACATTTTGGAGAAGATGAGGTGAGCACATGAAAAAAGAAAAACTGCTGGAAGTACTGTGTCGAGCCTGTGACCGGCCGCTGGAGTGGAACACGGAGCTGCTGCAAAGCGGCTATCTGGATTCCCTGGCGATGGTGCTGCTGGAGGAAGAGCTGGAGATGGCCGGGGAGAGTATCTCGGTGGCGAGAATACCGAGGGAAGTGCTGGAAACCCCGATGACCCTATGGGACTGGTACCGGATGAATACCCAGGCAGGGAAGCGTGAATAAATATGTTTGACAGCCCGGTGATGATATGCTACAATCATCGGGTTACCTTATTTTTTGACTGACATGGGGTGAAGGCATGAGTACAGTAGAAATTCTGCTCATTGGGATCGGCCTTTCGATGGACGCTTTTGCGGTGGCGATATGCAAGGGCCTGGGAATGCGGCGCATCAACTACCGGCATACCTTTATCATCGCATTGTTCTTTGGTGGATTCCAGGCGCTGATGCCCTTTTTGGGCTGGCTGCTGGGCAGCCGGTTTGCGCAGTACATCACCCGGTATGACCACTGGATCGCCTTTGTGCTGCTGCTGTTCATCGGCGGGAAGATGGTGTGGGACACCCTGCATGAGGATGGCAAGGAAGAGGAAGAATTTGCTAACGAACGATTGGATCTGAAGGAACTGCTGCTAATGGCGGTGGCGACCAGTATTGACGCGCTGGCAATGGGGATTACCTTTGCGTTCCTCTCTGTGAGTATTGGCAAGGCCTCCGGGCTTATTGGATGTACCACCTTTGTAATCTCAGCGTTGGGCGTATTTATTGGCAACCGTTTTGGCGCTAAGTATAAGGACAAGGCCTCGCTGACCGGCGGCATTATTCTGATCCTTATCGGCTGTAAGGTATTGCTGGAGCATTTAGGCATCCTGGGATAAGATTTAGCCGAAACTAACGGATTGACAAATCCGGAACATCATAATATAATAAACCGCGTAAGAGGGAGTAGTTTGCACGGTCTATCGGCTGTGTTGGGCGGTATCGTCATCCCGGCGCTTTGGCGCTCGTGCCGTCCGTAAACACCATGTGTTTAGAACAAGACTTTTACAAAGGTCCCTAATGGGGGCTTTTGTAAGAGTCTTTTTTATATTTAATTGCAAATAATATGCATGAGGTGACTGACTATGATTTTTGAAGAAATCGGCAGCCTGTTTGTGAATGTAGCGGCACTGAGCGACTGGCGCTACTGGGTGATGTGGGCCATCGGCGGCCTGCTCATCTACCTGGCGATTGCCAAGGACATGGAGCCGACGCTGCTGCTGCCGCTGGGCTTTGGCACCATTTTGGTCAATATTCCGCTTTCCGGTGCTATCGACCAGGTGGGTGCGAACGGGCAGGTGACAGAGGGTGCTTTGACTACACTGTTCAATGCCGGCATTGCCAATGAGCTGTTCCCGCTGATCCTGTTTATCGGCATTGGCGCGATGATCGACTTTGGGCCGGTGCTTTCCAATCCCAAGCTGATGATTTTTGGTGCGGCGGCACAGTTTGGTATCTTTTTGACCTTCTGTGCGGCTTCGATGTTCTTTGGAACCAATGACGCGGCTTCCATCGCGGTCATCGGTGCGGCGGATGGCCCGACCTCCATCTTCGTTTCTCAGATGCTGGGTTCCAAGTATCAAGGTGCCATTATGGTGGCGGCATATTCCTACATGGCATTGGTGCCTATCATCCAGCCGCCGGTCATTAGGGCGCTGACCACCCACAAGGAGCGGTTGATCCGGATGCCCTATAAGCAGGTGGAGATCAGCAAAACCACCCGCATTCTGTTCCCGATCCTGGTGACTATTGTTGCCGGTATCATTGCCCCCACTTCTGTGGCACTCATCGGCTTTTTGATGTTCGGCAACTTGATCCGTGAGTGCGGAGTGCTTAATTCCCTGAGCGATACCGCCCAGCATGTGCTGGCAAACCTGGTGACTATTTTCCTGGGAATCACCATTGCGGCCAATATGCAGGCGGAGCAGTTCCTGAAGCCTGAGACCCTGCTGATCCTGTGCCTGGGCTTGGTGGCGTTCATCTTTGATACTGCGGGCGGTGTGCTGTTTGCCAAGTTTCTCAACCTGTTCCTCAAGACCAAGATCAACCCCATGATCGGCGCGGCAGGGATTTCCGCCTTCCCGATGAGCGGGCGTGTGGTGCATAAGATGGGTCTGGCGGAGGATAAGCAGAACTATCTGCTGATGCAGGCCATTGGTGTAAATGTATCAGGGCAGATTGCTTCCGTTGTGGCGGGCGGCCTGATCCTCAACTTCTTCCTGTAATCGTAAGGGGGTAAAGCAGATGAACTATTTTAATCCTGGTGCTTTTGTGAGTAACTTTCATTACTTGGTTTCCGGTATGCTGGGCATCTTCCTGGTCATTGGCATTATTATTCTCTTTACGATGTTGCTGAACCGGGTCTTTCGTAAGAAATAATTAAGGAACTCTTCATTGTTCGTTTATTGCAGACTGTTCCCAAAAGGGGTATCCTAATGGTAAAATCCATATTGGGACAAGAGGGACGATAAATGCAGATGACTGACCGCCAAAAGAAAATATGGGGCATTGCCACCGTCATCGGGCTGGTAGTCTTTATGGGGCTGCTGTGCTGGTTTGTAGGACGACCGATGATTCGCTTTGTTTCGGAGCCGGAGAAATTCCGCCTGTGGGTGGATGAACACGGCATTTGGGGGCGGCTGGCTTTCATCGGCATGGTGATTTTCCAGATCATCGTGGCCATTATTCCTGGAGAGCCGCTGGAGATCGGCGCAGGGTATGCCTTCGGGGCGGTGGAGGGTACCATTCTGTGCCTGATCGGTGCGGTGCTGGGCGGAGCTATTGTGGTGCTGCTGGTACGGCGCTACGGCATTAAGCTGGTGGAGGTCTTTTTCCCCCAAAGAGAAGATCATGTCGCTGCGCTTTATGCAGGACAGCCGTCGGCTGGAGCTTCTGGTGTTTATCGTCTTTATGATCCCCGGTACACCGAAAGATCTGCTGTGCTACGCAGTAGGGCTGACCAACCTGCGGATGCGGGACTGGCTGTGGATCTCTCTGGTGGCAAGGATCCCAAGTATTATCACTTCCACCATAGGCGGCAACGCCCTGGGGGAGCGAAATTATGTTTTTGCGGCGGCGGTATTTGCAGTAACGCTGCTCATCAGTTTGGGAGGCATCCTGCTGTACCGGCACATCTGCCGGAAGGAAAATGAGGAGCTGGCCCGAAAAGAAGAACAGGAGGATAACCACAATGAAGAAAACGATTAGTTTTATCTTGGCGGCGGTAGTGCTGCTGACGATGCTGACCGCCTGCGGCGGAAAGGCGCCTGCAGAGCCTGCCGAAACGGCACTGTATGGTAAAGTAACAATGGAAAATGCCCCCGCGAACGCACTGGGCGCGGTAGTCTATCTGGGCTATTACGAAAGTGCAGATGCCATGAAGGCGGAGCTGCCGGAAACGCTGAAAGACCTGCCGCTGGCAGAGATGGGCGGCGGAGAAGCCTATGCCATCATTCCGCGGTTTGAAGGCGAGAGCGTGACCCTGTATGCCGTGACGATGAAGGAAAATGCCACGGCTGAGCGGGCGGAAAACGGCACGGCATATGACGGTGCGGTGCTGCTGATGTGTAATGAGAGCGATATCTTTACCAATACCGAGGTGGAACTGAAGCTTGGTGAGGACAGCATAAGCTTTGGACCGTATATCAGCCTGATGGACGGCAGTGTGGTGACCCATGACCGGGTCCCCGTTGGAATGATCCAGTGACAATCCAGTGAATGTAAAATGAATATTCCCCCGTTCTCTTAGGAGAGCGGGGGAATATTTTTGCGGGATTATCGGACAATGATTTGGGAAAGGACTTCTCCGACCATGCCATGCAGGGTGAGGGAGGTTTTATCATCCATGGGGGTGGGATCGCGGTTGATGAGGACCAGATACCGACCGTGAAAATAATGGACGAGAGAAGCGGCCGGATAGACCGTGAGGGAAGTGCCTGCAATGATGAGCATATCGGCAGCAGTGATAGCATTCAGGCTTTCATCAATCGTTTCGCTATCGAGCTGTTCCTCATAGAGGACAACATCGGGTTTAATGAGACCGCCACAGGTACAACGGGGAACGCCAGTCGTGGTGAGGATCTCTTCCGCCGAATAGCACTTATGACACTTTTGGCAGTAATTGCGGTGAACGCTGCCGTGCAGTTCCAGGACCTTTTTGCTGCCAGCCATTTGGTGCAGACCATCAATATTCTGCGTGATAACGGCCGTGAGCTTTCCGGCGGCTTCCAGCTCCGCCAGCTTGCGGTGGGCTGCATTGGGACGGGCTGTAAGACAGATCATCTTCTGCCGGTAGAAATCGTAAAACTCCGCCGTGTGGCTGACAAAAAAGCTGTGGCTGAGGATGGTTTCCGGTGGGTAATCAAATTTTTGATTGTAAAGGCCATCGACAGAACGGAAATCGGGGATGCCGCTTTCGGTAGAGACACCGGCACCGCCGAAAAAGACAATGCGATGGGATTCATCAACCATCTGTTGGAGTTTTTTGATATTCTCATCCATAAAGGAACCTCCGTTGGAAAATAATCTGCTGAAAAAGCCGCCGATGGGCGGCTTTTTACGGTTTATTGCTTGGCTTTTTGGTTATTCGGCTTCTGACGGAGCTTTTCCCGGGTGCCATCCGGCTTTTGAATGTAAGTGTTATCCAGGGTATGCTTAAGACTGGCCTTCATTTCGGCAATGTACTGTCCACGCAGCTCCATGCGTTCTTTGATTTCTTCATCGGTCAGGTTGCGCTCCCGGGAAAGGCGGGAAAGATGACTGATGCGTTCTAACTTTTCTTTTTCCATAGGGGCTCCTTACTTGGGGAAAATGAGATCCAGCAGATGCTGGATGACATCGTAACCAAACTGATACTTGGCGATGACGCAGCCACCAATGACCAACCCGACAAAGATGAGTTGGAGCAGCAGAGCAGCGATGCCGAGATTGCGGCGGTTGCGGTTATTACCGCGGCGGAAGGTCCATTTGATGGCGCAGAAAAAATTGACAATGGGAATGGACAACAGCACCAAAGCGCCCATAAAGGAGCTGACCTTCATCACGGAAGTATCGGGAGGAGTTTTTCGGGGCTTTTCGGTCTGTGGTTCCTCCTGCGGTGGAGCTGTGGGCTGTGGTTCTTCCTCCGGCGGGGCAGCATGCTCATCGTTTCCGGCCACGACGGCAGGCGGGATATCCGAGAGGAGATCGTCATTCCCGGCAAAGGAGCTGTTTTGCTGGTCTTCCATCATGCGTGATCCTCCGTTTACAGCTTAGCGCCGCACTGGGAACAGAACGCGGAACCGGATTCCACAGGCTGGCCGCAGGCAGGGCAGACGGTAGGCGCAGAAGATTCCTCAGCAGTAGGCTGTTTCTCTACGGACTCTGCGGGAGTCTCATCGGTATTAATGATGCAATTGTTATCATCGGAATTATCGGATTTGACAAGAGCGATACGGGCGCGCAGGGATTCAATCTGATCGTAAAGGCCGGTAATCTTGGCACAGTCGGCAGCATAGGGGCCTTCCGCCTCGGATTTACTCTGCTCATAGGTCTTGCGGCCCAGTTCCAGCAAGGCAGCATTGATATCGGACTGGATACCGAGGATTTCAGCCTTGAGCTTGGCGATCTCGCCGAGGTCTTTGGCTTTATCGGCAGCGGTACCGGCCACAACAGAGATCTTTTTACCGAGATTATCGAAAAATGCCATATGATGTTCCTCCTTGGGTGGATAAAATTTTTTTGTTATAGGATGATTCTATCACAGTCTGTCCGGCAGTTCAAACAGTAAAGTTGCGGAAAGGTCAGGATGTTTTAATTTTTTCGGCTGTTTGGCCGGGGCAATAGGGCCGCAGGGGGCAACGGATGCACTGTGGGCGCCGGGCAATGCAGTATTCCCGGCCTAGAAGCACCATACGGTGGCAGAAGCCAGTGGACTTTTCCGGGGGGATTTTTTCCCGCAGCTGCATTTCGACCTTGTAGGGGTCTTTGGAAGTAGTAAGACCCAACAGATTGGTGATACGGATACAGTGGGTATCGCAAACATAGGAAGGTTGGCCGTAGATATCACCACAGATGAGATTGGCTGTTTTGCGGCCGACGCCGGGGAGTCGGGTGAGTTCCTCAATAGAATCCGGGACTACGCCACCGTATTCATCCCGAAGCATTTTGCACATTTCAACGATATCGCGGGCCTTGGTGTGATAAAAGCCGCAGCTGCGCACCATTTCTTCCACATCGGCGACATCCGCTTCGGCAAAGGCTTCAATGGAGGGGTACTTGGCGAATAGGGCGGGTACCACTTGGTTTACACGGGCATCGGTGCACTGGGCGGAAAGGCGTACAGCAATGAGTAGCTCGTGCGGGATGCGATACTGCAGGGAACAAAGATCCTGCGGGTAGAGCTTTTCCAGTTCTGAGATGATGTGCGCAATGCGTTCTTTTTCCTGCATTTTCGCCACGCTCCTTTCTGTGACCATGATAAAGATTTGCGGGCAAAATGTCAAGGAGGAGGAACCATGCTTCGACCGTTTCTTTTGTACATGGGGATTACAATGAAGCATGACATGGGAAGGGCGGGCGGAGAGAAATGAAGATATACGGTGATGTGCTGGCGGCGGTGAATTTTACAGTGACACTGCTTATTTTGCAGCTGTGCGGGCGGATACTGGGGATAAGGCCGGGAAGAGCGGTAAAGTACATATCTGGAGCACTGGGAGCCGCTGCCGCGTTTATTATCTTTGTGCCTATTCATTCGGTAGCAGTGCAGCTTTTATATCGGTTGGCAGTTTCGGTACTGTTGGTAGGGGTAGCTTTTCCAGCACTGAATCGCAAACGGCTGCTGCGGGCCATCGGGGTGTTTTATTTGGTGAGTATCGTTTTTGCTGGTGTGACAATGTTGCTCATTTGGCTGCGGCCTGGATTGGGCTTCTATACCTCTAATGGAGTGGTGTACTATAACATTCCGCCGCTGATGCTATTGGCCTGTGTGGCAGCGGCCTATGGTGCAGTAAGCCTATTTGACCGCTTTACAGCGCTGCGGATGCCGCAGAGAGACCTTTACCGAATTACGATAGAGCGACGGGGACGAATGGTGCCGGTGATGGCGCTGGCCGATAGCGGCAACCGGCTGATTGAGCCGTTTTCCGGGCTGCCGGTACTGGTGGTAAACGCGGCAGAAGTATGGGGATTGCTGGATCCGGAAGAACGAAGAATCGTGCGGGAGACGGATACTGATGCGGCTGTACCTGGTGTGCGGTGGGTACTGGCCGGTACAGTACAGGGATGGGGAATGATGCCGGCATTCCGGCCGGAGAGAATGTATACAACGGTGAATGGAAAACAGGTGGAGCTGGGCGGCTATTTTGCCGTAGTGGTTGATGCCGAAATAGGGAACGGAAATTACGGTGGGGTATTTAACCCCAAGATGATACAGGTACTGCTGTGAGGTGACTGAAATGCTGCTGAATAGATTATTGAAAAGACTAAGAAAATTCTTTCTGGGTTATTATCTGGAGATTTACTACATCAATGGGCCGGACAATCTGCCGGCACCATTGAGCCGTGAGCAGGAAACGGCGATTTTTATGCGGCTGGAGGAAGGCGACCCCAAAGCCAAGGAAATATTGATCACCCATAATTTGCGGCTGGTGGTATATATCGCGAGGAAGTTTGAATCCACCGGTATTGGAATTGAAGACCTGATCTCCATAGGGACCATTGGGCTTATCAAGGCGGTGAATACCTTTTGCCCGGCGAGAAACATAAAGCTGGCGACCTATGCCTCCCGGTGCATTGAAAATGAGATACTGATGTACCTGCGTAAGATACAGAACCAGAAAACGGAGGTTTCCATAGATGAGCCTTTGAATGTGGATTGGGACGGCAATGAGCTGCTGCTTTCAGATATTCTGGGGACGGACGGCGATACGGTGAACCGTGAATTGGAGCAGGAGGTGGAGCGCAGTGCCCTACGGGGGCTGGTAAGCGGACTGGGGGAGCGGGAGCAGCGTATTATGCGGCTGCGATTTGGGCTGGACGGGGGTGAGGAACGCACCCAAAAGGAGGTAGCGGATATCATTGGGATCTCGCAATCCTATATCTCGCGGCTGGAAAAGAAAATCATACGGCAGCTGCGGGAGGAAATGCAACAGATCTACTGAATGGAATTGGCCGCCGGGCAGAAAACACCGGCGGTCAGTTTTATGCGTCGAAAGGGAGAAAATTCCCGGCAAAATATAATGAAATGCTGTTGCAATGGTAGAGGATAAAATGCTATACTGACAATAGTTATAATATGTACAAAGGAGTGTGTTTCCGTGCAGGAGGCAAAGCGTTTTTCCACCGCGCTGTTTGGGTTTGACCGTAAGGCAGTGCTGGACTATATTTATGAACAGGATAAACAGGCACGCGAAGCACTGGAGGAGCTGGCGGTGCGTAATGACACACTGGACCGTAAGGCTGCGGAACTGAATGAGAAGCTGGAAGCCATGAGCGCCCAGTATAAGCAGGCGGTAAGTGATAGCAAGGAAAAGGAACGCCAGCTGAATGAGCAGGGAAGCGACTGCGCGCGCCTGCGGGAGCGCACCAATAAGCTGGCCGCGCAACTGCGGGATAAGGAGAATGCCCTGCAGCTGCAGATGGAACTGAATAAGAAGATGCAGGCCCGTGTAAATGAACAGGAGGCTGCGCTGAACAGCCTGCGAGCGGAGCTGAATGAAGCAAAATTGCAGGCTGACCTTTTTAAGGGGCGGCACGAGGATTTTAATGGGCTGAAAAACCAATTGGATGAAATAAGGGCGCAGTTTACCCAGCGACTGGATCAATTTGAGAAGGATTTTGACCGGCTGGAGGCAGAGGTGCCGTGCTGTAAGGCAGCTGCTCGGTGTGCCAATAAGCAGGAAGAGGACAAGCCGGAGGTACATAAGGTGACACTGCGGCGGCGTGGTGTGGCACAGCAGACTGAGGAACTGGCCAAAACGGCTGGCGGCGCCGGAAGCCGTGTGTGCAAGATCCTGAATGAGTGGAAGTGATGTGACCGATGATCAAATTGATACCCTCGCTGGAGATGCTTGAGGATATCCTGCGAACCATCCGGATACAGGATGTTTTGGATATCCTTATCGTGGCATATCTGGTCTATAAATTGATCGACCTGCTGCGGGAGACCCGCGCGGGGCAGCTCATCAAGGGCGTACTGGGTATAATCCTTGTGTATGTGCTGTCCCAGGCATTCCAGCTGCGCGCGGTCAGCGCCATCATCCGCTATTTGATCACCTACGGCGTTTTCGCATTGCTTATCATCTTCCAGCCGGAGCTGCGAAAGATACTGGAAAAGCTGGGGCGTACCAGCTTCTCGCTGACACAGATCCGAAAGACAGTGAACAGCATCGGCGGAAACAGCTTTGAGAATAACAGCAATATGATGCGCTGCATTAATGCCATCTGTGATAGCTGCGCCATACTTTCCAAGGAACGCACCGGTGCGTTGATCGTCATAGAGCGCAGTACCCGTCTGGGGGATATTATAGCGACCGGTACGCTGGTGGATGCCAGTCCTTCCGCCGAGCTGATCCGCAATATCTTCTTCAAAAACTCCCCTCTGCATGATGGCGCTATGGTCATCCGGGATGGACGGGTACACGCAGCGGGGTGCTTTTTGCCGCTGTCCAATAACTATGATATCAGCCGGACGCTGGGCACCCGCCACCGGGCGGCCCTGGGTATGTCTGAGGTCAGCGATGCGCTGATCGTGATTGTTTCGGAGGAGACGGGCGCGATCTCAGTAGCCAAAGACGGCAAGCTGAACCTGCGGTTGACGGTAAACAGCCTTAATTCGATTCTGTGCGATGAGCTGCTTTCCGAGCAGGAAGCGAAGAAAGGCAGCGCGATGGATACGCTGATGAGCATTTTCAGGAGAAATGGCCATGAACAAGAATCAAAATGAATCAGTCCAGCAGGCGGCTGATCGTCCCAAGACGCTAAGGATCGTCCTTTCGATCGTTATTGCGTTTTTTGTGTGGATGGCTGCCATGCTGGCGGCGCCGGAGATCACGAAAGCGATAAGAGATGTTCCCATTACGGTGGATATCCCAACCAGTGCGATGCTGGAGGTAGTGGATGGCGCGGATACCAAGGTCTCACTGGTCCTGGACGGCAAGCAGTTTGAGATAGGCAGCTATGGCCCAGAAAATGTGCGAGTGGTTGCTGATGCTTCCGCGATTACCGAGCCGGGTACCTATGAGGTGCCGCTGGTGGTGAGCGATAACGGTACCAGAAGCTATACGGTAACATCGATTTCTCCCGCTACGGTGACATTGACTTTTGAAACTAGGGCAACAAAACTTTTGCAGATCCAGGCGGATATTACCGGGCTGACAACCCCGGCCAATTACATTGCTCCGGAAGATGAGATCGTGCTGGAGCCTTCCACCGTAGAGGTAAGTGGAGCGGAAAGCCTCATCTCCCATGTAGAGCGCGCAGTGATCGAAGTGGATTTCAGCCGGGAGGTAACCAGTACTCAGCAGCAGAATTCCAAGATCGTTTATTATGATGCCGAAGGCAATAAGCTGGAGACGGAGGAGGTTGCCTACTTCCACCAGGATGTGAGCAGCGTAGCGGTAACCGTTCCGGTTAAACGGGTGGCGACTCTGCCGCTGACGGTATCCTTCCTGAATGTGCCGGAAAACTTCCCAGTGGATGAGCTTTCATACAGTCTTTCTGTGGATTCCATCACAGTAGCGGCGGAGGATTCCGTGCTGCGCAATCATTCCAGTTTGGTGCTGGGGTATATCGACTTTAAGCAGATGAACCTGCTGACCTCCTCGCAAATGGACTTTGCGGTGCAGCTGCCGGAAGGCTTTACCGATATGGATGATATAGAGGTTGTAACGGTGTCCTTTGAGGCGGATGATCTTGCTTCTACCAATCTGAGCCTAAAGAACTTCCAGCTGGTGAATGTGCCAGAGGGCTTTACGGTGACAGTGGAGGAAAGCGCTTTGCGCGTGTATGTTTTGGGTAAAAAGAGTATCATCAGCGGAATAGCGGCGGGCGACTTTGTAGTGAAGGTCGATCTTTCCGACATGAGAACGCGTGCTGGAAAATACGAGATGCCGGTTTCCATCTATGCGCCGACCAAAGGCTATGTATGGGCGGTGGGTGAATACAGTGTGACAGTGGACGCCAAGGCCAGTTAATTTTAATGATAAGTTCGGCTCTGCTTTTTATGGGCAGAGCTGAATTTTCTTTCCCGGGGGATCGTTATGAGTATTTATCTGATCAACAATATTATTGTACCGCTGGAGGAGGAAGCAGATTTCCGGCGAGAGGCGCTGCGTGCCCTGCGGTGTAAAGGCAGCGACCTTTTGAAGGTGGATATCTATCGGAAAAGCGTAGATGCCCGCAAAAAAGAGAATATCAGGCTAAACTATACCATAGCGGCTACGCTGAAAGAAGGCGTCACCCTACGGGAAAACGCGAAGTATCGCCTGCTGATGGAAGACAAACCGCAGTTCCGGCCGGGGATGGAGACGATGAAGCACCGCCCAGTGATTATTGGGTTGGGGCCTGCGGGGATGTTCTGTGGTTTGATGCTGGCACGAGCCGGGTATCAGCCGGTCATCCTGGAGCAGGGAGCACCTATGGAGGAGCGCGTGGCAGATGTAGAGGCCTTTTGGCAGGAGCAGAGGCTGGATGAAAGCTCTAACATTCAGTTTGGTGAAGGCGGAGCCGGGACCTTCTCCGATGGGAAGCTGATGACCCGCATCAATGATGGGTTTTGCCGGGTGGTGTTGGAGGAATTTGTGGCACATGGCGCGCCTAAAGAGATCCTAACGGCTGCCAAGCCGCATATTGGTACAGACCTGCTGCGAAAGGTGGTTGTGGCAATCCGGCAAGAGATCGTATCGCTGGGCGGCGAAGTCCGCTTCCACGCGGCAGCGGAAGATATTATCGCAAAGGACGGTAAGATTACCGGTGTTATTGCGCAGGGAGAGGAGATTTCATGCGACTGTCTGATTTTGGCGCCCGGTAATGCGGCAAGACCACTTTTCACCTGCAGTATGGAGCGGGGAATTGCAATAGAGGCGAAACCTTTTTCCGTAGGGGCCAGAATAGAGCACCCGCAGGAAGCGATAGATCACGCCATGTATGGGGACTATGCAGGTCACCCCAAGTTGGGACATGCCGAATACCAGCTCTCGGAACGGGAGACAGATACCGGCCGGGCAGTGTATACCTTCTGCATGTGTCCAGGCGGTGTGGTGGTGCCGGCGGCTTCCGAACGGGAAACGATAGTGACCAACGGCATGAGCTACCACAGCCGGGATGGAAAAAATGCCAATGCTGCGCTGGTAGTTTCGGTGGACCATCGGGACTATGGGTCAAATCCGCTGGATGGGGTTTGGTTCCAGCAGGCGATAGAACGAAGGGCATATGCTGCTGTTGGGGATTACCACGCTCCAGCACAGACCGTGGGATGCTTTATGCAGGGGTGTTCCGGGGCGGAGTGGGGCAAAGTGGAGTCGACTTACGCCATTGGTGTGAAGCCGTGCGACTTTACAAAAATACTGCCGCCTTTTGTGACAGAACAGATGAAAAAAGGATTAGCGATATTTGACCGACGAATAAAGGGCTATGCTGTCTCGGATGCGGTGTTGACAGCACCGGAGACACGCACATCCTCACCTGTGCGCATTCTGCGCGGGGAGGACAGACAAAGTATTTCGGTGGAGGGAATTTATCCCTGTGGTGAAGGCAGCGGCTATGCCGGAGGCATCATGAGCTCAGCGGTGGATGGGATCCATACGGCGGGAGCGGTGATTGAGCGTTTCTCACCGCCAGGTGATTGAATAGTTGGACAAAATATGCTATAATATTTTATCAAAATGGAAAGGAGGCCGGCTGTCATGAGATTTTTTGCGTGGAAAGAAAACTTTGCCAAAGCGGACGCGCTGATCGTTGAGAACCGGCCTCTGCCGATGTTCCTGTGCCGGGTGTTGGCTTCCCGCGGAATCAAGGATTCCGCATCAGCAGAAACCTTTTTGAACTGTACCCAACCGCTGTGCGACCCCATGGAACTGCATGATATGGAAAAAGCAGTGACGATTGTGCGCAGGGCGATAGACGAGGGAAAGAAAATTCTTGTCTTTGGCGACTATGACTGCGATGGGATCACCGCCACGGTGTTGCTGTATGAGTACCTGGAGGGCGAAGGTGCTGATGTGTGCTATTACATCCCGGAACGGCTGGATGAGGGCTATGGTCTTTCCATGAAGACGATGGAAATGGTCATTTCCTCTGGAATCGAGCTGATCATCACTGTAGATAACGGCATTTCTGCTGTGGAGGAGATTAAGCGCGCTAAAGAAGCTGGAATCGAGGTAGTGGTGACTGACCACCATGCGCTGCCCCAGCAGCTACCACCCGCGGATGCTTTGGTCAATTCCGCATTTGAGGAAAACAGCTCGCCCTGTCGGTACCTGTGCGGTGCCGCCATGGCATTTAAGCTGATTGCTGCATTGGAACAGCAGATGCAGGGGGAGGATCCCCAGGACCTGCTACTAGAACAGTATGGCGACCTGGTGGCAATCGCTACACTGGCTGATGTGGTACCGCTGAAAGGGGAAAACCGCATCCTGACCCGGCTGGGGCTTGAGGTGCTGGCCCAAACAGAGCGACCTGGTCTATTGGCTTTAGCTCAAAATGCCAAAGCAGATCTGGCAGCCTGCAATAGCGATACCATCTCCTTTATGCTCGCACCGCGTATCAATGTGACTGGGCGGATAGGAAGTGTAGATACTGCGGTACAGCTGCTGCTGACCCAAAATGAGGAACAGGCAGTGGCACTTGCGGCGGAGATAGAAAAGCTGAATGCGGAGCGTCGCCGTATGGAGGAAAATATCTCTGCGGAGGCAGGGGAGTTGCTGCACCGCAAGCCTGCTCTGCTGCACAACAGAATATTGACACTGGTGGGGGATGACTGGCATTTAGGGGTGATTGGGATTGCCGCAGCTCGGATGCTGGAACGCTACCGCAAACCATGTATTATCATTTCTTGCTCTAATGGTATTGCCAGGGGTTCGGCCCGCAGTGTGGAGGGCTTTAGTATCATTGATGCCATTGCTGCGTGCAGCGAGAGGTTGCAGAAATTTGGCGGACACCCCATGGCTGCTGGCTTTACACTGGCGGAGGAGGATATTCCGGCTTTTACTGCCGCATTGGAAGAATATGCTGCGGAGCATTATCCCATTATGCCAGTGCATACGGTAAAGCTGGATGCCCCCATTGCGCCGGAGGAGATTACCGTGGCGAATGTAGAGGAGATGAGCCGGCTTTCTCCTTTTGGATGCGAAAACCCCATGCCGACTTTTTTACTATCTGGTGTGACAGTGCAGGCTGTGAATTCTATTGGGAATGGTAATCATCTGCGTATGTCTGTAACAGCTGGGCGGTATACAGTACCGATGGTGTACTTCGGAATGCCTGTAAAGCAGTTTCCCTTTTCGATTGGCGACCACATAGATGTGGCCTGTGCGTTAAGTATCAATGATTTTAATGACCAGCGGACGGTTTCCGTACGGGTCATCAATGTGCATCCGACGGGCTGGCGGCAGGGAGAGAATCTGCGTGCAGCAGCGGCCTTTGAGGCGGTGGTGCGCGGAGAAGAAACTGCTGATGCCACGGAAGTCTTTACCCGGAACGACTTGGCAGGAGTGTATCGTTATCTGCGGGATAACAGCCCCATAAAGACAGGAACGGACGGAATGTACTACATATTGCGAAAAAAGTTGGATGGCTATACCTACTTTAAGCATTTGGCGGCACTGCAGATTATGCGGGAGCTGGAGCTGATGGAGGATATGCAGCCTGAAGGCTTTGTGATAAAAAACGGAGAAAAGAAGGTGGAGCTGGAACACTCCCAAACCTTCCGAAGGCTCCAGAAAGGGTAGGTGAGCGATGGACGCCATGTATGAGAAATTGGCGGATGCCATAGAAAAATCTAACAAAACCTATGATATTCCGCGGATAAAAACGGCCTACGAGCTGGCAAAAAAGGCGCACGAAGGACAGATGCGTTCTTCCGGTGACCCATATATTTCCCATCCCATAGAAGTGGCGGTAATACTGGTAGGACTGGGCATGGATTCGGATACCATCATCGGTGGGCTGCTGCATGATGTGGTGGAAGATACTACCGTAACGCTGGAGGATATAGAAAAGCAATTTGGCGGCGATGTAGCTGAACTGGTGGATGGTGTGACAAAGCTCGCCAATATTCCTTATTCCAGCCGGGCAGAGCAACAGGCGGAAAATGTACGCAAGATGCTGTTGGCCATGGCAAAGGATGTTCGAGTTGTCATCATCAAGCTGGCAGACCGGCTGCACAACATGCGCACGCTGGATTATCGCATTCCTGAAAAGCAGCGGGTCAAATCGCTGGAGACGATGGAGATCTATGCGCCGCTGGCGCACCGGCTGGGTATCCGCAGTGTCAAGGAAGAGCTGGAGGATCTCTCTCTGAAACATCTGGATCCGGTGGCTTACCACGAGATAGAGCAGCAGCTGGCCCTGCGTAAGGAGGACCGGGAAGCGTTCCTGAGCAATATCATTAAGCGAATTCAGGCCAGGCTGGAAGAAGAACATGTGACCGCACAGATAGATGGGCGGGTGAAAAGCATCTATGGCATCTACCGTAAGATGTATATTCAGGGCCGCTCCTTTGATGAGATTTACGATATTTATGCGGTGCGCATTATTGTGGATACTGTACCGGAGTGCTACAACATTCTGGGGATCATCCATGATATGCTGCGGCCGATCCCGAATCGCTTTAAGGACTATATCTCTACCCCCAAGCAGAACATGTATCAATCGCTGCACACCACTGTGCTGGATAAAGAAGGCGTGCCTTTTGAAGTGCAGATCCGTACCTGGGATATGCATTACACTGCGGAATACGGTGTTGCGGCGCACTGGAAATACAAGATCGGCATGGAGGGTAAGGATTCGCTGGATGAGCGCCTGGCGTGGATCCGGCAGCTGTTGGAATCGCAGAAGGACTCCGATGATGTAGAGGACATTGTAAAATCCATTAAAACCGATATTGCACCGGAGGAGGTTTTTGTATTTACGCCGCGCGGGGATGTGATCCGGCTGCCACAGGGCTCCACCGTGGTTGACTTTGCCTATGCTATTCACTCAGAGGTCGGCAATAAGATGATCGGTGCCAAAGTGGATGGGCGGTTGGTTTCGCTGGACTATAAGGTAAAAACCGGCATGATTGTAGAGATCATTACCTCCACCACCCAGAGTAACGGCCCTAGCCGTGATTGGTTGAAAATCGTAAAGACCAGTGAGGCCCGTAATAAGATTCGCTCCTGGTTCAAAAAAGAAAAGCGGGAAGAGAACATTGCTGAGGGCAAATTGGCACTTGAAAAGGAAATGCGCCGCAATCTGATTGCCCCGCCGCAGGAAGAGCGTGAAAAGTTTATCGCGGACATTGCCACCCGGCAGAAATACAACACGGTGGATGATTTTTACGCCTCTATTGGCTATGGCGGTATATCGCTGGAAAAGATCATGCCGCGTGTCAAGGATGATTTTATCCGCCTGTACCGCAAACCGGAACAAACCCTAGCCCCAACTGTTAAGAAAACCTCACAAAAGGCTTCTAACGGCGTTATTGTGGAAGGGCTGGATGGTTGCTTAATCAAATTTGCACGGTGCTGTAATCCACTACCCGGCGATGAGATCGTAGGTTTTATCACTCGTGGGTTCGGGGTATCTATTCACAAGTGCGACTGCGCCAATGTGGTAAATGCTCGTCGCCGTGGGGAGGACCCGGAGCGGTGGGTAAATGCCACCTGGGCCAGTAAGGTGAAAGAAACATTCAAATCCACGCTGGATATTCTTGCATCGGACCGGATTGGTATACTAGCAGATGTAAGCGTACAGTTGGGGAATATGCGCGTTCCCATTCATTCGGTGATGGCTAAGGAGTTGAAGACCGGTCAGACTAGTATTCAGGTTTCCATCGGCATCAGTGACCTGAACCAGCTACAGACCATTATCAATAACCTTAGCCGGATCCCCGGCGTATCTTCGGTGAAAAGGGCGGTGCTTTCGTGAGAGCAGTCGTACAAAGAGTCAGCGAGGCATCGGTTCGTATAGCTGGCGAAACGATAGGGAAAATCGGAAAAGGCTTTTTGATTCTGCTGGGGGTAACCGAAGGGGATACCCCAGAACTGTGCAGTTACCTGGCGGAAAAATGCGCTGGGCTGCGGGTCTTTACCGATGAAAACGATAAAATGAATCTTTCGTTGAAGGATGTAGCGGGAGAGGTACTGGTGGTTTCGCAGTTTACGCTGTATGGTGACTGCCGAAAGGGCAAACGGCCTTCTTTCATCGCGGCAGCCCGGCCGGGAACGGCGATTCCGTTGTATGAGCGGTTTGTGGCAGAGCTGATGGACCATGATCTCCATGTGGAAACAGGCTGGTTCGGCGCGGATATGGAGGTATCCCTTATAAATGACGGACCGGTGACGCTGATACTGGATACAGAAGAAATGCGTACCGGCCGGGTGGATCGATAAAAGGAGTGAAAAAAGATGAAAGTGATCAGTGTGCCGATGCATTGCTTTGCATCGAATTGCTATTTGGTGGCCAGTGAGAAAGGCAACTGTGCCGTCATTGACCCCGGTATGGAACCGGAAAATATTATCAAGGCGATAGAAGAGAACCACCTGACCCCTAAAATAATTCTGCTGACCCATGGCCATTACGATCATTTCTGCGCAGTGCCAGGGCTCAAGGAGCACTATCCGGAAATCCAGCTGATGGCGGCAGAAAAGGAAGTGCCTCTCTTGAGCGATCCCCGCAAGAATTACAGCGCTTCTGCCATTGGTGCGCCAGTTACCCTTCAGCCGGACCGACTGCTGAAAGAGGGAGACAAGATAGAGCTGGATGAGCTGGAGTTTACCGTTTGGGAGACACCCGGCCATACCGCAGGTTGTCTGACCTATTTCTGCGGGGACGCCATTTTTACAGGGGATACCCTGTTTGTGCAGAGCTGCGGCCGTACCGATATGTACAGCAGTGACTTTATGGATATGGTGGATTCATTGACTCGACTGCGCTCTATCAAGACCAATTACCATATGTACCCCGGCCATGAGCAGGATGGAATGCTGTTTGACCAGTACGCCTGGATTGATAGCCTGGTAGCACGGGTACGCGCGGCTTATGGTCGTTAAACTGAATCGACCGGACATCCGGTACGAGGTGGAAAGTCTGATACGGATGCTGTTGGGAGAAACTCCGGTGACGATTGTTTTGCCGGGAGAAGCCATCCCAGATGACAATGACAGCATTGCCATTACGGTGCAGGAGCAGGAAAAATGCTGCCTGTGCCATGTGGTTGCCTGCCTGAATGGGGAAAAGCGTGAGGCGTCATCTCCTAGTACGGTAGACCGGACGGAGATAGAGCAGACCATCTGCCGGATGCTGTACAATCAATTGACAGCACTGTTGGGACACACTCTTCCCTGGGGAATGCTGACCGGTGTGCGTCCGGTAAAGCTGGTACGGCAAATGACCGAAGTAGGAATGACAGAAGCTGATGTTATGCAAAAGCTATCTGATTATGGTGTCAGTGAGGAGCGGGCGCAACTTTCGATGGATACTTGGCATAACCAGCGGGAGATTGTGGAGGCACTTTCTTCGGATCAGATCAGTTTGTATGTTGCGATCCCGTTTTGTCCCTCCCGGTGCAGCTATTGCTCTTTTGTGTCGCATTCCATTGAACGGGCAGGAAATATGCTGGAAGAGTATCTGCCGCTGTTGCTACGGGAACTGGAACTGACAGGCCGCCTAGTAAAAGAAGCGGGACTTACCGTTATTAGTGTATACATTGGCGGCGGGACACCGACGACCCTAACCGCAGAGCAGATGGATCGGCTTTTGCGAGAGATTCGAAAGGACTTTGATCTGACTGCTTGTGAGGAATTTACCGTAGAGGCTGGCCGTCCAGATACCATTACGCTGGAAAAGCTAAGGGTAATGGCGCAAAATGGTGTAGACCGCATCAGTATTAACCCGCAGACACTCAATAACAGCGTTTTAAAGGCCATCGGACGGCGTCATACGGCTGAGGATTTTCTTGATGCTTGGAAGCTCTCGGAAGAATTTCACTTTGACCGAAATGTTGACCTCATAGCCGGACTGCCAGAGGACACTTTTGAGTCCTTCCGAAGCACCATAGAACAGGTGCTGGCGCTCCACCCGGAAAATATTACGGTACATACCCTAACGGTCAAGCATGCTTCCACACTAAAGGAAGAGGGCCCGCAGAAGCGAACTGCCATGGAGATGGTGGAATATTCCCGTCATTTGCTAGAGGAGGCGGGTTACCAACCCTACTACCTATACAGGCAGAAGGGCACTGTGGAGGCATTGGAAAATGTGGGCTATACCCTGCCGGGAAAGGCCTGCAAATACAATGTCTATATTATGGATGATGGGCATACCATAATCTCAGCAGGGGCTGGCGGTGTAACCAAGTTGGTACCGAACGGTCCACAGCGCATCACCCGCAGCTTTAACTATAAATACCCATATGAATACATCAATCGTTTCCAAACGGTGCTGGAGCGAAAGGAAGTTCTGCCGCTGTGGCGCCTGAATGATACCGAGTGAACCGAAAGGAGCGGAAGTTATGAATCAGGCAAACTGGAATGACATTTTGGGAAAGGCCAAGGAATTTGGCAAGGCGGTAGGCGATGTTGCCGGTGAAGTAGTGGATGCTTCCCGCCAGAAGCTGGACGAGATGAAGAAGCGGCGTGAGCTGGAGGAATGCTATATGAAGCTGGGACGGATGTACTATGCCCTGCTACAGGAAGGTACCGAGGAGGAGGAAACCGCTCATGCCATTGCAGAAAAGGCGGCAGCTATTAAGGTGATGCTGGAAAGCGTAAACGAGAAAAAGCGGCGGGAAAATACGGAGATTCATATGGTGGCATGCCCCCACTGCAATAAACTGGTACCCTCTACGGCGATGTTTTGCAGCTATTGCGGCAAGGCTATTTACCCTGCAGAGGAAAAATAAACTGTAATAGTAAACATAACGGGGAAGTCGAACAGCAAAGTATGCTGTTCGGCTTCCTTTTTTGGTGAAAAGGGGCGGAGGAGATGATGGAAAAAGGAAAGCAGACTATTTTGCAGGGAGCGCTCATCTTAACAGCGTCCACCATGGTCGTTAAGGTGATCGGTGCGCTGTTCAAAATCCCGCTGGCTAATATACTGGGCGGCGTAGGAATGTCCTATTTTGTTTCCGCTTATGATGTTCTCATTCCCATTTATTCCATGACAGTGACCGGATTGGGTGTAGCTGTTTCCCGTATGGTATCGGAGTACGGCGGCAGGGGAGAAGAGGCTGGAAACATTCTAAAAACTGCGAGACTCATGTTCTTGGGGATTGGCACGCTGGCGGCAGTGCTGCTGTTTATTGGAGCTGGACCATTAACAAAACTCATCGGAAACCCTGCGGCGGCACTTTCGGTCTGCTGCATTGCGCCGTCTGTTCTGTTTTCCTGCCTCTCTTCGGCTTATCGTGGCTACTTTCAAGGGCGACAGAACATGCTGCCGACCGCTCGTAGTCAAGTCGTGGAGGCCATGGTTAAGCTGGTTGCCGGAATCTTATTGGCATGGTTTTTCTATTCCAGGCTGAACGACGCGGCAATGGCGGGAACACTGGGCTGGCCTGGTACAATGCAGGAGGTACAGCTGAGGATTTTGCAGTACTCAGCGGCTGGAGCTGTGCTGGGCGTATCACTGAGCACATTGTGTGGATTATTGTTTATTCGTGGTCAGTACCGACGAAATGTACCGGAACGAGGAGGGCGTTTTTCCAGTACGGATGCCAAAAAGCTGTGGCATGTTGCGCTGCCAATTGCACTGACTTCTCTCTGTGCCAATCTTACCACTGTTATCGATCTTTCCTCTGTAATGAACTGCCTGAAAAATGCTGTGGAGCAGGGGAGTGAGCATATCCTGCGGATGTATACTGGGTGTATCCCTCCGGAGGTAACGGTGGAGGTGCTTCCCGAATATCTGTATGGCTCATATTCTGGGCTGGCAGTTTCAATTTTTAACCTAGTACCGGCGGTTACGGCCGGCATTGGGATGAGCGCGATCCCGGCCATAGCCCGCTATTGTGCTGCAAAAGATGACAGGTGCTTGCAGCGATCAGTGGAATCGGCAATGGCAACCACAGCTGCAGCTGCTTTCCCAGCCGGGCTTGGCATTTTTACCTTTGCTGAAGAAATTTTATCATTTCTATACCCACATCAGTTAATGGAGGTTGCCATTGTAGCGCCAACGCTGCGGATGATGGGCGTAGTGACAATTCTGATATCCTTTGCCGGGATCTTTAATAATATATTGCAGGCTTCCGGGATGGAACGGACGCCGCTAACCGCACTCTTAATCGGCGGGGTGCTGAAGATGGTGACAAACTATACTCTTGTTTCCCGCCCGGAGATTAATATTCATGGGGTAGCCTATGGCAGTTTACTGTGTTACTGCTTTATAGTACTGTACAGTGCGCTGCGCTGGTTTGGCAGCGGTCGACCGTTTGCGCGGGTATCGGTGCTCCTCAAGCCGATGATCTCTGCCGTTGTGTGCTGTTTCGCGGCGCGGGCGGTTTATAACCTCCTTTTGGGATACATAAGCGCTTGGGCATCCCTGCTTTTTTCCATTGCGGTGGGGGGCGCTGTGTACATCGGGCTGCTGTTTTGTCTGAAGTTTATTAAAAGTGCTGAAATATGTGTTGCATTTTCGGGCAAGAATAGAAGAAAATAGCTTGAATTTAAGCCGCGTTTCTAGTAAAATGGGAGTACTATCTGAAAAGCAGGTTATTCACAATGCCAAATCTGTGCGACAAGGAATCCTATGACTGCAATGATTTAATTAAGATTGTTGGAATTCTGCGGAGCCCGGAAGGATGCCCGTGGGATAGGGCGCAGGATCATCACACCATCCGCAATAATTTCTTGGAGGAGGCGTATGAGGCTGTAGAAGCCATTGATCTGGAAAGTTCCGCACTTCTGCGGGAGGAGCTGGGAGATGTGCTGCTTCAGATTGCGCTGCACAGCCAAATGGAGGCGGAGCAGGGCCATTTTGATTTTAATGATGTATGCACCGGGATTTGCCGCAAGATGATCGGCAGGCATCCGCACATCTTTGGCAGTGAGTATGCTGCGAATGCTGCGGAGGCGGCACAAAACTGGGAACAGCAGAAACGCAAGGAAAAAGGACTTTACAGTTTGGAGGATCGTTTGCGGCAGGTTTCCGGCGCTTTACCGGCACTGATGCGTGCGCAAAAACTGATCTCCCGAGCAGCCGCGTCCGGATGTTTCGAAGATCCGAATGATGGTATGCTCCGAAATTGCCTGGAGGATGCGCTTTTGGCGGATGAAACGGATGTGCAAGGTTGGAGCAGGTTACTGTTCCTTGTATGCGAGCGAATGGAGCGACTTGGAATTTCTGCAGAGGAAGCGCTTTCCCGTGAGTCGGACCGGATGATCGAATGCTTTTTGGAGATGCAACATAGCGAGAAACCCACGGAGGGTGGATCGTTGTGAATATGAAAAAGGCATGGTTGCCTACTATTCTTTTATATCAGGAGGAAATACAAAATGACCAAAGCTGAAATGATCGTCGCCGTAGCCGAAAAGGCCGGTATGACTAAGAAGGATGCCGAGAAGGCAGTTGCCGCTGTTTTGGAGACCGTTACCGAGACCTTGAAGAAGGGCGATAAGATCACCCTCACCGGGTTTGGCTCCTTCGAGGTTAAGACCCGCGCGGCTCATGCTGGTATTAACCCCAAGACCCGCAAGCCCATCACCATCGCTGCCAGCAAAGCTCCCGTTTTTAAGGCTGGTAAGGCGCTGAAGGATGCTGTAAAATAAATTCTGAACCAGTGGAGTCGGTGCCAGCGCACCGGCTCTTTTGTAAGGAGGCCCCCTATGAGGCTGGATAAATATTTGAAAGTTTCCCGGATCATCAAACGGCGGACCGTGGCCAATGAGGCCTGTGATGCCGAACGCGTAGTAGTAAATGGCAAAACCGCCCGCGCCTCCTACGAGGTCAAGGTAGGGGATGTTATTGAGATCAACCTGGGGCAAAAACCGGTAAAACTGCGGGTGACCGCGCTGAAGGAAACAACCAATAAGGATAACGCATCCGAGAATTTTGAGATTTTGTAAAAGGGAAGCCGCGGCAGCAATGCTCCGGCTTCCTTTTCCATTTCTTTCAATTGTTGAGGAATGTTTACTGCTCCTTTGGTCAGCCCATACTTCTGCCATCGCGTTGGTGGGGGAAAGGCTATGTATTATAAGGTAGAGATCAGCGGCGTTGATACTTCTAAGCTGAAAACACTAAAAAATGACGAAACCAACGAATTATTGCGACGGGCACATGCCGGGGATAGAGAAGCGCGTAACCGGCTGGTGGAAAGCAACCTGAAGCTGGTGCTCAGCGCCGTACAGCGCTTCAGCAACCGGGGGGGCAACCCAGATGACCTGTTCCAGGTGGGGTGTATCGGGCTTATCAAGGCTATCGAGCGCTTTGATATTGAGCTGGGACTGAAGCTGAGCACTTATGCTTTTTCCCTTATTATTGGAGAAATGCGTCGCTTTCTACGGGATTCTGGCATGGTGAAGGTGACACGACGAGTAAGGGAACAAGCTGTTGCTGCGCTGAAGAAAAAAGAGGAGCTGCAAAATTCCTTAGGACGCGAGCCGACTGTGGAAGAGATAGCGGCAGCCATGCAGCAGCCCAAGGAAGATGTGGTGCTGGCAATGGAAGCGATTATGGAGCCCAGTTCACTGTATGATCCTGCTTATTCCGATGGGAGAGAGAACATCTGCCTAATAGACCAGGTGCAGGATAAAACAAGTGAGAGCGACTGGCTGGATGAAATGCTGCTGCGGCAGGCAATGGAGGCACTCTCCGCCCGAGAAAAGAAAATACTGTCGTTGAGGTTCTTTGCTGGCAAAACGCAGGTGGAAGTCAGTCAGGCGGTGGGGATATCACAGGCTCAGGTTTCGCGTATCGAAAAAGGAGCATTGCAGCGCATTAAAACACAGATGTAAACTGGAATAGCCCTGCCGCATAGGATATAACAGAATCCTGCTGCACAGGGGAGGGAAGCGGATGGTATGCAGTTTAATGGAGCTGCGCTGCAAGGAAGTGGTCAATATTCAAAACGGTGCCTGCCTAGGATGCGTTTGCGATGTGGAGTTTGATACCTGTACAGCGCATATTTGTACCCTTATCATTTTCGGCAGACCGCGCTTTTTTGGCCTGTTTGGCAGGGAGCCAGATCTGATCATTCCATGGGATCAGATCAAATGCATTGGAGAAGATACCGTACTGGTGGAAAATGTGGCATGCCCGGCACCGCCCCGTCGTCGGATGTCCTTTGCCGGGGCTTTGCATTGATTGAGGATGATCCGCAGAAAACTGCGGATTTTCTTTTTATTTATGCTTGATTTTCCCGAAAAGCTATGATAAACTATATCGGTACAACGCATGCGGTGCGATCTGTTCGGCCATGTGCCCGTAAGGGTGGCAGGGCGGAGATGACTGCCGCAGAGGTTACACAAACAAATTTTTGGAGGTAAACAAACAATGGCAGTAGTATCTATGAAACAGCTTCTGGAAGCTGGCGTACACTTTGGTCACCAGACCCGTCGCTGGAATCCCAAGATGGCTCAGTACATCTTCACCGAGCGCAACGGTATCTACATCATCGACCTGCAGAAAACCGTAAAGAAGCTGGAAGAGGCTTATGATTTCGTTCGTGAGCTTTCCGCCAACGGTGGCACCGTTCTCTTTGTTGGTACCAAGAAGCAGGCTGGCGATTCCATCCGTGAGGAAGCGGAGCGCGCCGGTGCTTACTATGTAAACGCTCGTTGGCTGGGCGGTATGCTCACCAACTTTGAAACCATCCGTAAGCGTATCCGTCGTCTGGAGCAGCTGCGCAAGATGGAAGCAGACGGCACTTTTGAGCGTCTGCCCAAGAAGGAAGTTGTTAAGCTGGAACTCGAGATTGAGAAGCTCGAGAAATACCTCGGCGGCATTAAGGATATGAACAAGCTGCCCGCCGCTATGTTCGTTGTCGATCCCCGCAAGGAGAAGATCGCTGTTGCTGAAGCGCACAAGCTGGGCATCCCCGTTATCGCTATCGTAGATACCAACTGCGATCCCGATGAGATTGACTATGTTATCCCCGGTAACGACGATGCTATCCGCGCTGTTAAGCTGATCTCCTCCGCGATGGCCAACGCCATCATTGAAGGTCACCAGGGCGCTATGGGCGCCGCTGAAGCTGAGGCCGAGACCGCTGCTGAGACCCAGGAATAAGAACTGACACGGAGAAGCCCGAAGCACTTTCGGGCTTTTCTTGAGAAACTGTGATAAAACACCTATAAAAGATACAGGAGGAAACAAAAATGGCATTTACTGCTCAAGATGTTAAGGATCTGCGCGAAAAAACCGGCTGTGGCATGATGGACTGCAAAAAAGCTCTGACCGCTTCCGATGGCGATGTAGAAAAGGCGATCGAGTTCCTGCGTGAGAAGGGCCTGGCCGCTGCCGCCAAGAAGTCCGGCCGCGTAGCTGCCGAGGGTGTGGTATGCACCATGGTAGATTACGAAAAGAAGGTTGGCGTTGTTATCGAAGTCAACTCTGAAACCGACTTTGTTGGTAAAAACGCTGATTTCATCAGTTTTGTCGAGGCTTGTGCCAAGACTGTTATTGATGAGAATCCCGCTGATGTAGAGGCCCTGATGAACTGCAAGCTGGCCGGTACCGATGTTACTGTTGACGCCGCGCTGAAGGATAAGATCCTCACCATTGGCGAAAACCTGAAGATCCGTCGCTTCACTCGCTACGAGGGCAATGTAGTCAGCTACACCCACGGCGGCGGCCGTATTGGCGTCCTGGTCAAGTTTGAGCTGGATGGCGTGGCCGCCGACAAGGACTTTGAGACCTTCGGCAAGGATATCGCCATGCAGATTGCGGCTGTAAGCCCCAGCTACATTTGCCCCATGTGCGTTCCCGCTGATGAGGTTGCCAAGGAGAAGGAGATCGTTCTGGCTCAGATCGAGAACGATCCTAAGCTGGCTGGCAAGCCCGCTCAGGTTAAGGAGAAGATGGTAGACGGCCGTATCAACAAGTTCTATAAGGAAGTCTGCCTGCTCAAGCAGCCCTTCGTTAAGGACGGCGAGATCGATGTTGCTGAGTATATCGAGAAGACTGGCAAGGAGCTGGGCGGCACCATCAAGGTTGCTGACTTTGTCCGCTATGAAAAGGGTGAGGGTATCGAGAAGCGCGAGGATGACTTCGCCGCTGAAGTTGCCAGCATGGTAAAGTAATTTAGTAAAAAATGATAGAGACAGCAACTATCCTTATGGGTGTTGCTGTTTTTATTATGTAATGTAGAAGATTACCTGTTGATTTGAACAAAAAAATGCGTTATTATTGTAATATCAAACAACAAGGAGGACTTCAGAATGAAATTTTCCCAGATGAAATATGAGCGCCCGGATGCTGAGCAGCTGAAAGCTGAGTTGAATGGCTTGACTGAAAAGCTGAAAGCAGCGAAAAGCTATACTGAGGCGAAAGAATTGTTCCTGGCAGAGGAAAAGCTGAATAAGCATATCAGCACCTTGGCGAATCTTGCCCATATTCGCCACACCATTGATACTCGCGATGCTTTTTATGATGGAGAAATGAAGTTCTGGAACAAGGTTGACCCCGAGCTGGAGGAGTGCCAGCAGGGCTGGACTCAGGCCATGCTGGAATCTCCTTACCGTAAGGACTTTGCCGAAGAGTACGGCAACCTGATGTTCCTCAAGGCGGAAATCAAGTGCAAGACCTTCTCTCCTGTGATTATTGAAGAACTGCAGAAAGAAAATGAGCTGGCCGATGAGTATGAAAAGCTGTTGGCTTCTGCTCAGATCCCGTTTGAGGGCGGTGTATACACCCTTTCTCAGCTCACTCCGTTTAAGAGTGACCCGGACGATGCCCGTCGCCTCGCTGCATGGAAAGCCGAGGGCAATTGGTACAAAGAAAACCAGGCTAAGCTGGATGATCTTTACGATCAACTGGTGCATCTGCGTGATAAAATGGGCAAAAAGCTGGGCTATGAAGGTTATACCACGCTGGGATACTACCGCATGGGCCGCAACTGCTACACCAAGGAAGATGTAGAGAAGTTTCGCAAGGCGGTTGTGAAGTATTTGGTGCCTGTGGCGGACAGCATTTATCGCGAGCAGGCGAAGCGTTTGGGCAAAGAATATCCTATGAGCTTTGCCGATAACGCGCTGGAATTCCGCTCCGGCAATCCCAAGCCCATCGGCACACCGGATGAGATCCTTGCCATGGGTCGCAAGTTCTATGATGAGCTTTCTCCCGAGACCAGCGAATTCTTCCGCATGATGCTGGACAATGAACTGCTGGATGTTCTTTCCACCGAAGGCAAACGCAGCGGTGGCTACTGCACCAGCATCGCCGATTATGAGGTTCCCTTTATCTTTGCCAACTTTAACGGCACCCAGCACGATGTGGAAGTAGTGACCCACGAGGCCGGCCACGCCTTTGCCGCATACATGAACCGCCATCGCATCCCCACCTCCTACATTTGGCCTGGTATGGAAGGCTGCGAGGTTCATTCCATGTCGATGGAATTCCTGGCATGGCCTTGGGCGGAGGGCTTCTTCGGGGAGGATGCCCGCAAGTTCCGTTACAGCCATCTTTCCGGTGCTCTCACCTTTATTCCTTATGGTACTATGGTCGATCACTTCCAGCATATCGTATTTGAAAAGCCGGATATGACCCCCAGAGAGCGCCACGATACATGGAAAGAGCTGCTTGGTATTTATATGCCGTGGATGAAGTTGGATGGTGACATTCCGTTCTACAGCGAGGGGGAAGGCTGGCAGCGTCAGCACCATATCTACTCCATGCCATTCTACTATATCGATTATTGCCTGGCCCAGACCGTTGCACTCCAGATCTGGGCGCTGCAGCAGAAAGACCGCAAGAATGCTTGGGAACACTACATGGCTTACACTCGTCAGGGCGGCAGCCGCGTCTTCACCGAGCTGCTGAAGAACGCAGGCCTGGAAAGCCCCTTTGAGGAGAGTTGCCTAAACGGTGTTTGCCAGACCGCCAGCGAATGGCTGAAGAGTTACGATTTGACCGGCATCGAATAATCGTTTGGTGAAATGCGTGAAATAGGGCAGGAGACTTGCATAAAAACTCTGTTTGGATTTCACAAATTAACAGATAAAATCACGATATCCCGCGCAAATAATTGACAAATTACAAATTCTATGGTAGTATATTAAAAAAATTTTTATAGAATACAGGATTCAAAATTAAATCCTGCAAGTCGCAGCGCCTTGCCCTAGGATTTTAGGTATAAATGGACTGAAACCACTTAATTTGTGAATTCGCGGCGCAAGCCCGATTCAAAATAACAAAACGAAAATATTTTAAGGAGGAAATTGCAACATGAAAAAGTTTCTGGCTCTGTTGCTCGCTGTAGTCATGGTTCTTACCATGGTAGCCTGCGGCGAGGGCAAGAAGAAAGCTGACGGTCAGGTTGTTATCGGTACTTCTACCGAAGCTTCCGGCGACTGGGCCTATTCCGCTTTCGTAAGAAACCCCAATGCCACCGATAAGGCGGTTATGACACTGACCGATGATATGACTACCGTCGATAGTGATCAGCACGGTGACTATGGAATCAACAAGACCGTCGTTAAGTCCTACGAGCGTATCGAGGAAGAGAACGGCAACGTTACCTACAAGTTCGTCATCAATGACGGCCTGAAGTTCAACAACGGCGAAGCTGTTACTGCGCAGAACTTTGTCGCCTGGACCATGTTCGTTACCTCTCCTGCAGGTAAGGAGATGGGCGTTGTTTCTGCTACCTATAACATGCTGCCCGGCGGTCTGGCTTATCGTAACGGCGAGACCAACGTTCTTTCCGCTGTACGTCTGTATGATGAGAAGACCTTCTCCATCACCATCGCCAAGACCGGCGAGGATGGCGAGACCTCTTATCTGCCTTACTACTATGACATTACTTATGCCGCCATGCAGGCTGTTAACCTCACCTACTGGTTCGGCGAGGGCTGGTCTGTTAAGGATGACGGCGAGGGCGTTTACTTTGTAAATGCCGACGGCAAGGAGTTCACCGCTGAAACCGTTGGTGAAACCGTTGAGGCTGCTCGTTTTGCCACCGGTAACCGTGTTACCGCAGGCCCCTACAACCTCGTCAGCTTCGATCAGAGCTCCCGCGAGATCGTTCTGGAAGTAAACGAGAACTACAACGGCAACTTCGAGGGTCAGAAGCCCGGTATCCAGAAGCTGGTTATCGTTAAGACCTCCGAAGATACCGTTATGGATATGATCACCACCGGTCAGATCCAGATCTATTCCCAGATCGCTGATGGCTCTGAGGTTAACGCTGTTATGGACCTCATCGAGGCCGGTACCATCGACAGCTCCACCTCCCAGTATGACCGCGCCGGTTACGGTTACTTCGGCTTTGCCTGCGACTTTGGTCCGACCCAGTTCACCGAGTTCCGTCAGGCGATCGCCTATCTGCTGGATCGTGTTGAGTTTGCTCAGACCTTCTGCAAGGGCTGGGGCAGCGTAGTGCATGGTCCTTACTGCACCGCTTTCACCATGACTGCCAAGACCGACATTGAAAAGAAGATCAACCACTATGACTACAACCCCGAAAAGGCTGTTGAGCTGCTGAAGCAGGCCGGCTTCGTTTATAACGCTGACGGTTCCGACTATGTTGACGGCTCCGGCGAGGTTCGTTATGCCAAGGTTACCGAGGAGCAGGCCAAGTACTATGAGAGCTTCAATAAGGTTCTGGCTGACGGCACCATTCTGATGCCCGCTACCGTCAACTGGGCTTCCTCCGAGGGTAACGCTGTTTCCGCTCTGCTTTCCACCATGCTGGCGAACAGCGATGCCACTAAGGCTGCCGGTGTTTCCATCGTCAAGACCGAGATGACCTTCCCCAGCCTGTTGAGCTATATGTATCGTCAGGAAACGAACGGCGCTGTCGGCGACTTCACTGTTCCTACCTACAATATGTTCAACCTGGCTACCGGCTACAATGGCGGTGTCTATGATGAGTCCTACAACTGGACCCTCGATCCCGAGTACATCGAGCAGGGCATGAACGTACAGCACCTGTATGATAAGGAGCTGGATAAGCTCTCCATGGATATGGTTTACGGCGTAGAGCCCGACGACGAGGCGACCTACCTTGACCTGTGGGAGAAGTACATCATTCGCTGGAATGAGCTGCTGCCCATGGTTCCCCTGTACTCCAACATCTATGTTACTGTTTATCCCAACACCATCGATAACTATGCCGAGGATTCCTTCTGGGGCTTCGAGCGTGCTATCCTGTATGCTAACTGGGTTGGTACCAAATAATCTATCGCCCACACATAGTTAATGCATCAAAAGAGGGGGCGGCGGTTCATCTGCCGCCCCCGTTTTTTTTACCATATGCCGTATATCCTGCATAAATAAATAGAATTTCAGTATTTGTTTACATTTTTCCAATTCAAAAGTTGCAATTTATCCGTAAATGGTTTATGATATAAGAATAAACGCCTTCATGCGTTTGCTCGTTATTTTATAATTGGGAGGCCAAAGGTAAATGGGGAAGTATATCCTAAAACGACTGGTATACATCGTCATCGTGTTCTTTATCGTATCACTGCTGATGTATGCCCTTTATAATTTAATTCCGGGCGACCCCGCTATGGTGGAGATGGAACCGCTGCGTAAGGTTCTGAAGCCGGCAGAGTGGCAGCGTCAGTATCTGGAAAAACGAGCCGAATTGGGATTGGATGATCCGCTTATCGTTCGCTATGCCCGTTGGATGGGCTTGATACCGGATGTGGGTGGGACATTGAACGGCCTTTTGCAGGGCCAGTTTGGTGACTCCACCGTGTATAAGCGTCCGGTCATCGATGTTATAAAAGCGCCAATGGCAAACACCATACTGCTGAACCTGTTCAGTACCATACTTACCCTCGCCATTACTATCCCGCTGGGTATTTATTGTGCTGTTCATCGCCGGAAGGCTTCCGATAGTGCGATCCAGGCGGTAACGGTAGTAGGGTATAGCTTGCCCAGTTATCTGGTCGGTATTGTATTCATCTATCTGTTTGCCGTTAAGCTGAAGATCTTCCCGGTAGGCGGCGCCAAGACCCCCGGCTCCACCTATACCGGTTTTGCCGAATTTGCTGATAGAATGTATTATATGGCACTGCCCATACTGGTACTGGTGTTCATCGGACTGGCGGGCATGACCCGTACCGTCCGCGCGGCAATGATCGACACCCTGACGCAGGATTATATCCGTACCGCACGGGCAAAGGGCCTGAAGGAAAAGGTGGTTATTTACAGCCATGCATGGCGCAATGCGCTGCTGCCGGTTTCCACCTCCATTATGGGCTGGATCATCTCGGTATTCACCGGCGGCTCGCTGGTTATCGAAACGACCTTTGCCCTGAACGGCACCGGCCGGCTGTACTGGCAGGCGCTGAACAACACCGACTATGAGCTGGTGCTTGCCATGCAGATGTTCTATACCGTGGTGAGCCTGGTGGGCGTACTGCTTACCGACTTGAGCTACGGTCTGGTCGATCCCCGCGTTCGTGTAAACAAGTAAGGAAGGAGGCTGCTGAATATGAGTAAAGAGAATAAGAAGGCAGGCTCCGGGGAGAAGAAGGGGACACTGGGCCGCTGGTTCTCCCGCCTGTTTTTCCCAAATAAGGAAATGGACATTTACGCAGAGGAAGCGCTGCAAAGCCCTGCCCGTATGGTGGCAAAGAGCTTCTTCTCCAAGCCACTGGCTGTTATCTCTCTTGTACTGCTGATTCTCATCATGCTGTTTGTGTTTATTGCTCCCAGCTTTGTTGTGCTGGATTTGGGAGAGCAGGACAGCACCCTGGTCAATGTATCCCCAGGATATTCCATGATGGACTATCCCGAAGAGCTGGAGAATGAGGGCATCGCCGATATTTCGGTCGGCTCCAATTTCTCCGCCGGTGTAGATATGAACGGTAATGTTTATGTTTGGGGTAAAACCAAGGTTTCCCGTGTGATCGATGTCGCCGATGTTCCCAAGGAGGTCCAAAAGGCGAAGATCACGCAGATCGCTGCCGGCTTTGACCACATTGTAGCAGTGGACGATAAGGGAACCGTTTACTGCTGGGGCAACGCCCGTTTGGGGCAGACCAAGCTGCCGCAGGAGCTTTCCGAAAACAACCGTTTCCACAACTTCAAGATCACCAAGGTTTTTGCCTCCCATCAGTTCTCCGCAGCCCTTACCGATGACAACCGTCTGCTCCTTTGGGGCAACGCGAACTTTGCCGATATCGGTATAGATAAGGAGCTGTATGATGGGCATGTGGTGGATGCCGCTTTGACTGATACCGCTTATATTGTTTTGCTAGACGATGGTTCTGTGGCTTATTCCGGCGATAAGGCAACTTCCTTGCTGGCAACCGATATTCCTGCGGGCGCCAAGAGCGGCGTGGTATCCATTGCGGCTACCGCAAACTCTGTTGCAGCACTGAAGAATGACGGTACCGTTCTTACCTGGGGTGTTACCACACGTGGCGAGGGCGCCCTGCCTGCATTCAGCACCAAGCCCATCAAGATTGAGGGCGGGCGTTACCATTACACCGTCGTAATGGAGGACGGCAATGTTGCCTCCTGGGGCCACAACCGTTATAAGCAGATCAATGTTCCTACGGAATTGACCAATGATTCTGTGGATGTGAAGAATATCTTTACAGGGTATTATCAGAACTACGCAATAGACGCCAACGGTAAGATGCACACATGGGGTCTCAAGGGGTTCCTGCTGGGAACCGATGACCTTGGCCGTGATATCTTTGCCCGTCTGGTAAACGGCGGTAAGATGACCATGACCATCGGTGCACTTTCCGTTGTGATTTCCACCATTATCGGCATTCTGCTGGGCGGTATCGCTGGTTACTTCGGCGGCTTCCTCGATATGGCCATCATGCGTGTGGCAGAGGTCGTTTCCAGTATGCCGTTCATCCCCTTCGCCATGATCCTTTCCGCGGTGCTTGGTTCGCGGGTAAGCGTGGAGCAGCGAATGTATATCATCATGGTCATTCTGGGTCTGCTTTCGTGGCCGGGGCTCTGCCGTCAGGTACGTGCGCAGATGTTTGCCCAGCGTGAGATGGAGTATGTTACCGCTGCAAAGACCATCGGCGTTAAGGAAAACAAGATCATCTTTAAGCACATCATCCCCAACGTAATGTCCGTCGTGCTGGTTTCCATCACCCTTTCGTTCGGCACTTCCATGCTGACCGAAAGTACCCTTTCCTACCTGGGATTCGGTATTCCGGCACCCACACCCACCTGGGGCAATATGCTTTCCAATGCCAATAACAGCGTTATCATCCAGAACTACTGGTGGAACTGGGTATTCGTTGGTCTGATCTTCGGTCTTTCCTGCGTCTGCATCAATCTGATCGGTGACGGTCTACGCGACGCACTGGATCCGAAATCGAATGAAAGATAAGGAGGGTATATCATGGAAAACGAGAAAAAACTGCTTGAAATTATCGACCTGTATACCTTCTTTGACACCAAGCGTGGTACAGTAAAAGCTGTAAACAATGTTTCCTACACCGTTGAGGAAGGGAAGACCCTGGGTGTCGTAGGAGAATCTGGCTCCGGTAAGAGTGTATCTGCTATGAGTATCCTGCGCCTGCTTGACGGCAATGGTTATATTGCTGGCGGTCAGATTCTCTTTAATGGTGTTGATCTCACTAAACTCCCCCTTAGTGAGATGTATAAGATTCGCGGCAATGATATCTCGGTTATCTTCCAGGAGCCAATGACCAGCTTAAACCCCGTTTTCTCTATTGAACAACAGCTTTCTGAGCCGTTTATCATCCATCAGGGACTTTCCAAGAAGGAAGCGGCGGAAAAATCTGTTGACCTGCTGCGTGAGGTAAAGATTCCGAATCCTGAGATTGTTGCCAAGCAGTATCCGCACCAGCTTTCCGGCGGTATGCGTCAGCGTGTTATGATCGCTATGGCGCTGGCGTGCCGTCCCAAGCTGCTGATTGCCGATGAGCCGACCACCGCACTGGATGTTACCATTCAGGCGCAGATCCTGCGACTGATGAATGATCTGAAGCGGGAAAACGGCACCAGTATTTTGTTCATCACCCACGATTTGGGCGTTATCAACCAGATGGCAGACTATGTCGCTGTTATGTACTGCGGTCAGGTGGTGGAGCGCGTTCCCGCAAAGATGCTTTTTGACCCAAAGACCGAGTATTCCCACCCTTATACCGAGGGCCTTCTGGTTTCGATTCCCCGCCTGGATACCCCCACCAATCAGCGTCTTGAGGCAATTCCCGGAGCAGTTCCGCACCCGCTAGATCTGCCCAAGGGTTGCAAGTTTGCCCCCCGCTGCAAATATGCTACAGAAAAGTGCCATGAGGCTGAGCCTCCCATGACTCATCTGACCGAAGAACACCACATCAGATGCTATTACCCGAACAAGGAGGAGAGAAAACAAAATGTCAAATGATAAAAAAGTTTTGCTCCGCATCAGCAATCTGAAGCAGTGGTTCCCGCTGAAAAAACGCGGGATGTATGTAAAAGCCAATGATGGTATCGACCTGGAAATCTACGAGGGTGAAACCTTCGGTTTGGTAGGCGAGTCCGGCTGCGGCAAATCCACTTTTGGCCGTACTATTTTGCAGGTTTATCCGCAAACTGATGGCCGTACCATGTACTATGGCCGCACGATTGATGAGCTGTGTCCTGAGTATATCCGGGAGACCATCAAGACGCTGGATAAGCGCCGTAAGCATTTGGCTCAGTTGGAAGAAAAAAGGGATCATCTGCAGGCGGAATATGACGCCATGAGCGATGAGGATAAGCTGAAGCATCACAATGATTTGGCGGCTGCCAAGAAAAAGGCCCACGATGCGCTCCTGGATATCACCAATGTCATCGGCGGTTTCATTGTGGTGGAGAATCTTGCACCCGTTTCGGAGCAGTTCCTCAAGATCAACAAGCTTTCCAAACAGCTGCATAAGCTCCATCTCAAGGAGAGATCCCTTTCGGTCGAATTGGCCGATATCCTCTACAAGTCTTCGGAGGACTCCCCAAAGGCGGAGGCTGCTCAGAAGAAGGTAGATGATATTCAGGCACAGATTGCTGAGGTTGAAAAGGAGATTGCAGCGGAGCACGAAGTACTTGATAAGATGCGTGAACCCTATAAGGACGACGAGCGTTTCCAGAAGTATGAGGGGTATCGTGATGACGGTATTGATCTTGCACGCCTAAAGTATGAGGAGATGCGCCAGTTGCGCAGTGACCTGCAGCTTATCTTCCAGGATCCTTATTCTTCGCTGAACCCCCGTATGTCTGTTGGTCAAATCATCGGTGAAAGTTTGGTTTCGCACGGCTTTTATACCAAAAACAGCCCCAGACTGCAAGACGCGATCATGGGGATCATGGAAGAATGCGGTTTGGCTTCCTACTTCCTCCACCGCTATCCTCACCAATTTTCCGGCGGTCAGCGCCAGAGAATCGGCATTGCACGCAGTCTGGCTACTAATCCCAAGTTTGTCGTTTGCGATGAGGCAGTTTCCGCACTGGATGTATCCATTCAGTCGCAGATTATCAACTTGTTGAGCGACCTGAAGGAACAGCAGAACTTGACCTACCTGTTTATTACTCATGACCTTTCCGTTGTCCGCTATATTTCCGATCGTATCGGTGTCATGTATTTGGGCAACATGGTAGAGCAGGCAGAATCCCAAGAGCTGTTTGACCATCCGTTGCACCCCTATACTGAGGCTCTGTTGGGCGCGATTCCTACCACTAATGTGGATGATGACCGCGAACTGGTCATTCTGGAGGGCGATATTCCCAGTCCGGTTAATCCGCCTAAGGGCTGCAAGTTCCATACTCGCTGCAAATACTGCACCGATATCTGCAAGATGGTAACACCCGAAATGGAAGAAGTACGCCCCAACCACTTCGTAGCTTGTCACCATATCCTCAAGGATAATCTCTAAGCGGTGTTTTAGGAGAAGCGAATGATATTTAAGGAACGCCAAAAGCGCGCAATGGACACCATGAATCATCGCAACAAGGAATACCTCGAGAAGATGAATGGCCCGTTGCCGGATGGTGGGGAAGAGAATCAAGAAATACCGGTTAGGCAAGTAGATGATAATCCTTTCTCCAAAGACAATTTGGAAAAAGGTGATTTGCCGGCTATGGTCATTTCAGCTTTGCTCACCTTTTTACCCATTATTCTTGTTATAGCGCTTATTATGATCGTTTCGATCAAGTTGCTATCATAAAACAAAAGTTAAGGCAGGCTCCCTATGGGAGCCTGCCTTTTGCAATGTGCAAGTAATATGAAGGGGGAAGGGGTCTACTTTAGAAGCGCAAGGATGCTCTGTACGGTCTTTTCGATGCCCAATGCGGATGTATTAAGGCATATATCATAATTGGCTTTGTCGCCCCATTTTTGGCCGGTCATGAACTCGTAGTATTTGGCGCGTTCTTTATCAACGCTTTGAATCTTTTGGCGGAGGGCTTTATCAGTAATCTCCTCACCAAAATGCTCCCATTCCCGGCAGCGCTGCATCTTAAAATCCATACCTGCATATATAAAGAGCCGCAATGGCTTTTTATCCCGTAAAATATAGTCCGCCCGGCGTCCTACAATCACACAGTCGGATTTTTCCGCCATATCCTGAATGATGCGGCCCTCTTCCGAGAGAATGGAAACCTGCTGATCAGCCAGCGGGTTGCTGATAGAAAGGAAGGTGCGGCCGGTCGTCACGGCAAAGACAGGCACCGGGTTCTTCTCCTCGATGCTGCGGATGTATTCTTCCGCCAAATTGGTGCGGCGAATCAACTCTGTTACGATCTCATGGTCGTAGTAGGCAATTCCTAACTCCTGTGCGATTTTGCGTCCGATTTCCCGACCTCCGCTGCCAAATTCACGGCCTACTGTAATAATTCTGTTCATATGGTTTCCTCCTTGGCCGGCGGTATCATTTCGCCATGTCTTCATCATAGCCTAATTAGGACATTCTGTCAATGTAGGATTTCCCCGCTAATGTAAAAGAAAAAGCCGTCATTGCGGCGGCTTTGTGTGAATCAAACTCACTTTACATTCATTTCTGCTTTCTTTAGGGCATCAATAAACTGATCACAAGAAATAGTGCAGGAGGAGGTAAGCTCCGCAGCAGCAGGAATCTCTTGTTTTCCGTTTTCTTCCTTCATCTGCATCGAGGATACATCGCTGACTGTTTTTCCAATACAATATGCTTCCAAAGCATTTACCTGCTCGTACCATTCTTTTCCGATGGAAGAATACTCCTTCATTCCATAATCGTTACCCTGTTCTTTCTTGCTTTTATAGGTGCCCGGCCAAGTAACATTCCCGCTGGTATTGTAGCTGGCGGCGGCTTCCACGCAGTCAAATGTAACCGAGAGGATCTTTCCTTCTTGGTCCAGCAGCAGGGCACAGGTCGTTACAGCAGCCTCCGCACGGCCATCGTCATCGTCCTCCGCCGGGCTGACGGTGGATTCCACCGTCATGCCCAGCCCTACGCGGTACGCAGTTCCATTGACTGTACCACCGTTATTGGTCTCGTTCCCGTTATTATCATTGGTTCCGTTGGTGCCATTTGTACCATTGTTGTCGTTGTTGCCGTTATTGGGGGTGCTATTGTTGCAGGCAACCAACGCACACACCATAACCAGGCAGAGAAGAATTGCAAAAAACCGTTTCATTTTACTTCCTCCATTATTTCTTTTTGGCTCCACAGAGTCATCAATAGTATGCACCAAAAATACAAAAACATAATTGAAAACACAAAAATAGAGCGCCGGTATTCCAGCGCTCCATTTTATTTAAGCAATAAGATTATTTTGCGTTAACAGCAGCCTTAGCGATGGCGTTAAGGAAAGCAGTAACGGAGATGGTGCAGGTGCTCTTGAGCTCCTCAGCAGCGGGAGCATCGGTATAGCCGTGAGCGTTCTCGCCCAAAGGCATGCCAGCAACCTCATCGGCAGTCTTACCAATGCAGTAAGCTTCAAAAGCATTGGCCTGCTCATACCACTCACCAACAGCAGCAGGGGAAGCATACTTCTTCATGTTGTAGTCATCGCCCAGCTCACGCTTGGTCTTGACATCCTCGGCAACAGTAACAACGCCGTCAGCATCAACGGTAGCCTTCGCCTGAACAACATCAATGGAAATGGCTACGATCTTGCCATCAGCATCCAAAGCCAGTGCCACAGCGGTAACATCAGCCTGGGTCTTGGCGGGATCCTCATCCTCAGCATCGGTGCCGCTCATGTTGGTTACCATGCCCAGGCCAGCCTTAGCATAGCCAGTGTACTCAGTGGTAGCATTGTCATAAGCCTTGGTCAGCGCATTGAGGAAAGCGGTAACAGAGATGGTGCAGGTGGACTTCAGCTCCTCCACAGCGGGGGTGTCGGTGTGGTCATGGGCATTGGGGCCCAGCTCCATAGCGGCAACCTCGGCAGCGGTCTTACCGATGCAGTAAGCTTCCAGGGCAGCAGCCTGCTCATACCACTCACCGACAGCGGCAGGGTTGGCATACTTCTTCATGTTGTAGTCATCGCCCAGCTCCAGCTTGGTCTTGACATCCTCGGCAACAGTAACAACGCCGTCAGCATCAACGGTGGCCTTGGCCTGAACAACGTCGAAGGAGATGGCAACGATCTTACCATCCTGATCGAAGGTAGCCTCGCAGACGGTAACGTCAGCCTGGGTCTTGGCGGGATCTTCATCCTCGGCATCGGTGCCGCTCATGGAAGTAACCATGCCCAGACCGGTCTTGTAGGTGGAAGCGGAAGGCGTGGGATCAGGGGTAGGAGCGGGCTTTTCGCCGCAGGCTACCAGAGAAAGAGCCATCATCGCAACCAGAAGCATTGCAATAAACTTTTTCATTTTCTTTTCCTCCTTGAAAAGTATGTATCGTTTTGTTTTTTGTTCGATACTTGACTATTATACTATTTTACAAGTTATTCCGCAAGATGCCTATAATTTTTTTGTTAAAATGCTGTATTTTCTAATTTGATAATCCGTATATCTGTTAATTGTTACAGCACACGAATGACTATAACTGTATGAGGAGGAAATACAAAGATTGATTTTATGCCATAAGAATTGTAGAATATAAAAAAGACAAGAAACGGAGAGTTCAAAATGAAAAAACTGATTGCTTTGCTGACGGCGGTGTTCCTGCTGCTGCCCGGATGCGGCGTCCAAAAGACGCCCGATACCGGCTACACCAAATATTCCGCCCAGTTCTACGGTACCTTTGATACGGTGGTGCAGATCGTGGGATACTGCAAGACCGAGGAGGAATTTTCGCGGTATGCGGGGCAGATTAAGTCCCGCATGGAGGAACTGAGCCAGTTGTATGATATCTACTATGAGTATAGCGATGAAAATAATCTCAAGACTATCAATGATAATGCTGGAATCCAGCCTGTTCCGGTACGAGAAGAAATACTTGACCTTATCGAATTTTGCCAAGAGTGGTATGGAAAAACCGATGGAAAAGTAAATATTGCGCTGGGGCCCGTGCTATCTATTTGGCACAATTATATGGAACGCTACTCTGCTGACCCCACCGATGCCAAGTTGCCTAAGATAGAATCATTGATGGAAAAGCTCCCAGTGTGTAATATTGAAGATGTCATTGTGGATAGGGAAGCAGGAACAGTGTATTTAGCAAAGGAAGGCATGAGCCTCGATGTTGGCGCTGTAGCCAAAGGGTATGCCACGCAGCTGGCGTGCCAGGAAGCCTACGATGCCGGCTTCACCTCCTTTATTGTTAGTGCCGGTGGCAATGTAGTGGCCGCCGATCCACCCCTTGACGGTATTCGTTCCGGCTGGGGCATTGGAATTCAGGATCCCTTTACGGCGGAAGAACTGGGCGGCGGCAATTCCATTGATGTGGCATATGTCAATAATACCTGCGTAGTTACCAGCGGAGACTACCAGCGCTACTATATGGTAGGAAAACAGCGTGTTCACCACATTATCGATCCAGACACCCTGATGCCTGCTGCTTATTACCGAGGTGTCACTGTTATCATCCCGGATAGCGGTATTGCTGACCTTGCATCCACAACACTGTATACCCTTCCATATGAGGATTCCCGTGCTATGGCGGAAAAAATGGGCTGGGAGGCCATGTGGATCTTCGCGGACGGAACAGTAGAATGTACTGATGGAATGATCCCGCTGTTGCGGGATCGTGGCGGTGCTGACGGCCTTTTGAAATAAACTGTTCAAAATTTATCTTTTGATTGCTCTTTACTGATTTGATTCATTCATGTATAATAGTTAAGAAGCAGCGGTATCAACCAAAGGGGGAATACAGATTGGGTCGTTACAGTCCGTTGGAAGTTCGCTATAAGCGTGTGATTCTGAAGCTGAGCGGAGAAGCTCTTGCCGGGCAGCAGGGGAATGGCATCAATTATGATGTGGTGCTGGAGATCTGCAAAAATATAAAAACCGCAGTCCAAACATTGGGAGTACAGATGGGCATCGTTGTCGGCGGCGGCAACTTTTGGCGTGGCCGCTCCAGCGGTAAAATGGACAGGACTCGTGCAGACCACATGGGTATGCTGGCTACCGTTATCAACGCGTTGGCCCTGGCCGATGCACTGGAATCGCTGGATGTGCCGGTGCGCGTTCAGACCGCTATAACCATGGAACAGTTCGCGGAGCCCTATATCCGCAACCGTGCGGTACGGCACATGGAAAAAGACCGTGTTGTGATCTTTGGCTGCGGCACGGGCAATCCGTTCTTTTCCACCGATACAGCCGCCGCGCTGAGAGCTGCTGAAATCGATGCCGATGCGATTCTGAAGGCTACCATGGTGGATGGTGTTTATGACAAAGACCCTAAGAAGTACCCCGATGCCAAGAGGTACAGCACCGTCAGCTTTTCGCAGGTGCTGGCGCAGAATCTTAATGTGATGGATATGACAGCAGCGTCTCTCTGCCGCGAAAGCAAAATCCCGATCATAGTATTTGATCTTTCTGATCCCGAGAATATTTGCCGTGCGCTGTGCGGCTATGATATTGGAACAATTGTGAAGGAGGCATAAAATAATGAACCCCGAACTAAAACTGCATGAAGAGAAAATGACCAAAACTATTTCCGTCCTGCGTGAGGAACTGGCTGCCATCCGTGCCGGCCGCGCCAACCCTGCCGTGCTGGATAAGCTGGAGGTGGATTACTATGGCGTGCCCACCCGCATTAACCAGCTGGCCGCGGTATCTGTTTCGGAGGCTCGTACACTGGTCATCCAGCCATACGATAAGTCTACCCTTAAATCCATCGAGAAGGCCATTCAGGCTTCTGATATTGGTATCAATCCTAATAACGATGGTACTGTCCTGCGCCTTTTGTTCCCACCTCTCACCGAAGAGCGCAGAAAAGATTTAGCGAAAAGCATCGCCAAGATGGGTGAAGAATCCAAGGTTGCGATCCGCTCCATCCGCCGTGATGCCAACGATAAACTGAAAGCGATGAAGAAAGCCAGCGAGATCACAGAGGATGACCTGAAAAACCTGGAGAATGATTGTCAAAAGATTACTGACAAGTACATCGCAGAGATCGATAAGATTACCGCCGAAAAAGAAAAAGAGATCATGTCCGTTTAAGTGGAACCTACGGCCATCCACAAAAATCGTCAGCCTCACCGGCCGTTCCCGGTTGGTGGGGCTGATTTTGAATTTTGGTTTTTGAGCACAGGAGGGAGATTAGCAATGGAATATATGCCTAAGGATAAAACTGCTGTACCGCCCCCGACAGAATACCTCCCTCAGCACATCGGCATTATTATGGATGGCAATGGCCGATGGGCCAAGGCACGCGGACTGGCTCGTGAATATGGACACCGCCGTGGCAGCGAGGTCTTTATGGACATTGCCCGCTACTGCAAAAAAATTGGTATTCGTTACTTGACGGTATATGCCTTTTCCACGGAAAACTGGAAGCGACCGGCGCACGAAGTAGCAGTCATCATGCAAATGCTGCAGCACTACCTGGATGACAGTGAGCAGTATATCAAAGAAGAAATCCGTCTGCGTATCATCGGTGACCGCGCCCGCCTAAGTGAAAGACTGCAAAAGGCCATTGATAAGGCGGAAAAGGCCAGTGAGCATTTTACCGATCTTACGGTCAATCTAGCTGTTAATTACGGCGGCAGGGAAGAGCTACTGCATGCCGCACACATGATAGCGCAGGACTGCAGTACAGGAAAGAAAAACGCCACCCAGCTCGAATTTCCGGATTTGGAGCAATACTTGTATACTATCGGGCAACCGGATCCGGATCTTATCATCCGGCCTAGTGGGGAAAAACGCCTTTCTAATTTTATGCTATGGCAGAGTGCCTATGCTGAATTTGTGTTTATGGATGTACTGTGGCCAGATTTTACCCAGCAGCACCTGAATGAAGCCTTGTGGGAATATGTCGGGCGGGACCGCCGCTTTGGAGGAATCAAATGAAGACACGGATCATTTCCGCATTGGTTGGTCTTATCATTCTGGGCGTCGCCATTGCGTTTTACGATACGATCATCTTTAATCTGTTTATTACAGCACTGGCGGTTATCGGCATCTATGAAGGCCACCATGCCGCTAGCTTAACAAAAAAACACTGGCGTGTTACGCTTTACAGTATGTTGTTTGCTGTTCTTATTCTGCTTATTCCGCATGGCAGAAGCTACATCATGCCAGCCGTATATGCATTGGTCGTACTGGTATTTGCATATATTTTGGAACACCATAAGGTGTTCACCATCCGAGAAGGTGCTTACGCCCTTTTAATGGGAGTTGGTTTGCCGGTCGTATTTGGTTTGATTCTTCAGTTCCGGGATCAGTTTGGCAATGAACAGGGGATTTTATATCTTGCTTTCCTGCTTGGCAGCGCCTGGTGGAGTGATATCGGTGGCTATTTTACCGGTATGCTGTGTGGAAAACATAAGCTCTGCCCGGAGATCAGTCCCAAAAAGACAGTGGAGGGACTCATTGGTGGTTTGGTCTTTGCCATTCTGGGCAATATAGGTATTATGGCGCTTATCAACTGGCTGGCTGCGCAGGGGATTGGCTATCTTATCAATCCGCTTACTCTTCATTTTGGTCGTATCTGCTTGCTTACCCCGCTGCTGGCACTGCTTAGTGTTGTGGGGGATCTTTCGTTCTCCATTATCAAGCGTACATACGGTATTAAAGACTATGGTAACCTAATGCCGGGCCACGGCGGTGTGCTAGATCGCTTTGACAGCGTACTGTTCATTACCCCGGCGGTATATTTCATCGCCATTTACTGGCCCATTGCTTTTTAATCTTAGGAGGCACATTTGAAAACCGTTATTCTCACCATTTTGGTCTTTGGCGTTATCATCATGCTGCACGAAAGCGGCCATTTTCTCTTTGCCAAGCTCTTTCATGTAAAAGTGGAGGAGTTTTCCTTTGGTATGGGGCCGAAGCTGTGGAGCCGCATTAAACGCGATACACAGTATACCATTCGGGCGTTTCCCATCGGCGGCTATGTGGCCATGGAAGGAGAGGATGACGCTGGAAGCGGTGCAGTTGTCCGTGAGAAAATTGTTTCCGCGGCAGAGGGCGGCCCACTGTATGAAAAACCAGCCTGGCAGCGGTTTATTATTATGGCTGCAGGCGCCGTCATGAATGTGATCCTTGGTTTTATCATTCTCATCGTTGTCACCGCCATGTCCGGACTCATCGGCACCACAACGGTAGCAGTATTTGATGAGGATTCCGTTTCTGCCAATTATCTGCAAGCCGGTGATGAGATCATCAAGGTAAATGGTTACAACACCCGATTTTATGGCGATGCTACCTTTCAAATGCTTCGTGACCAGGATGGCACAATTGATTTTACCCTGATCCGTGACGGCGAGGTGATGGAGGTCACCGTTCCATTTAGAACCGAGGAGCTCTCCGATGGCATTACAGGGATGCACATGGACTTCAAATTCCTTGGCGAACCGGTGAATTTCAGCAATACCATCACCTATGCATGGCACTGGACCTTCTCCCTCGCTAAGCAGGTGTGGTATTCTGTCATTGATGTCTTTACTGGCCGATATGGCTTGCAGGCAATCAGCGGTCCAGTGGGCACTGCGACGATTATCTCACAGGCATCTTCGCAGGGGCTTCGTTCTTTCCTGCTGCTTGTGGCCTATATCACCATCAATGTTGGTGTATTTAATTTGCTGCCTCTGCCGGCATTGGATGGAGGACGCATCCTGTTCGTTCTTATTGAAATGATCCTCCGCAGGCCTGTACCTCTAAGGTTTGAAGCATGGGTACACCGCATTGGCATTATTCTGCTGTTGGGACTTATTGCCATCGTCACATTCAGCGATATAATAAAGCTCATTCATTAAAAGCAGGGGAGGGAAGTACCATGCAGCGCAGAACAACAAATACAGTCCATGTTGGTGATATAGCGATCGGTTCTGGCCATCCCATAGCGGTGCAATCTATGCTATGTGTTGCTCCCTCAGATCTTGCGGCCAACATTGCTCAAACGCTGGTATTAAAAGAGGCTGGCTGTGATATCGTACGCCTGGCCATTCCCACTATGGATGATATTCGGTTGATCTCCGCCATCAAAAATGAAGTGGATATCCCACTGGTTGCCGATATTCAGTTCGATTATCGGTTGGCAATTGCAGCAGTTAAAGCCGGCATCGATAAAGTCCGAATCAATCCAGGCAACATTGGCGGAAGTGATTGCGTTCATGCCGTGGTAGAAGCCTGCCGTGATCGACATATCCCCATTAGGATTGGTGTTAACAGCGGATCGCTGGAAAAGGATATTCTGCAAAAATACGGCCGTCCCACCGCGGAAGCACTGGTGGAATCGGCATTAAGGCATATTCAGCTGCTGGAGGACGAGCATTTTACCGATTATCTTGTTGCCATTAAGTCCAGCGATACCATTACAACGGTGGAAGCGAACAGACTGCTGGCGCAAAAGGTGGACTGCCCGCTGCACCTAGGTGTGACAGAAGCCGGCACCGAACGCATGGGGATTATCAAATCCAGTGCCGCTCTTGGAGCGCTGCTGTGCGAAGGCATAGGCGATACAGTTCGTGTATCACTCACTGCTGATCCTGTACGGGAGGTATATGCCGCCAGGGATTTATTGGCTGCACTTGGCTTGGATCACGGTCGGGTACAATTTATATCCTGCCCCACCTGCGGCCGCTGTCGGGTCGATTTGTTCCGAATAGCAGAGGAAGCAGAGCAGGCACTTGCCGCAGTTCATAAAGACATTAAAGTTGCCATAATGGGCTGTGCGGTCAATGGCCCTGGTGAAGCCACTGATGCCGATATCGGCATTGCTGGCGGCAATAGGGAGTTTTTGTTTTTTGCAAAGGGCAAACCGCTGTATAAGGTTTCACCCGAGCAAGTAATAAATACTCTACTGGATGAAGTTGAAAAGCTGTAAAGGAGAATTGCTTTGCAGAAATTTGAAGATATATTCGGTAAATACATAGAGAAAAGCTGCCATAATTCCTCACTGCTGGAAAGTGATGTGATAGGCCTACAAATTGCCACAGAGGACAATGCCATTCGCGTTGCCCTTTCTTCTCCATGTATTATTCCATATTCAGCAATTGCCGAAGCTCAGCGCATTCTTTCCATGAATCTCAGCGCTCGTTCAGTTGCCATTTCTGCTCGGTATCCATCTGAGTTACTTGGTCCCGAAGCATTTTCCCTCGTGATAGACTATCTAAAGGCTGCTAATGTTCCCGTCAATGGCTTTTTTCGCCGGGCAGAGATTATGTATGATAACAGGTGCTTTACAGTTAGGCTGCCGGAACAAACGGTGACATTTCTGGAGCCACTTGCTTTGCCAGGGAAAATTGCCGCACAAGCAGAAGCGTTATTTGGTATACGGCCGCAGGTTAGTTTTATTCCCGTTCCGGATTACGAGCTGAAACCCATAGATCCGAGACCAACTGTAGTAGATGACTATATCCCGGAGATTCCTCCCATTCCGGAAGAGGCACCTCCGTGGGAAGATGCTACTCCTTTGTCGAAGCCGCTACAGGAAGAGAGCGCTTTTGCTCCTGCAGCGCCAAAGACATCTCCCAAACCCCATACCCCTAAGCGAGAAAAAGTGGATACCCCTTATGAGGAAAGCAGCAAAAAGCCTGTAGGCAATTACCGTCTCATTAAAGGTTCCCCCATGCCCATTTCCAATTTGGCGCTGGATACCGGTTCAGCGGTTATTTGGGGTGATGTTTTTTCTACGGAAAGCCGCATCACTCGGGATAATAACCACTTCATCATGAGTATCGCGATCACCGATTATACCGGCTCCATCAATCTCAAAATATTTGATGAGATTGGCAATAAGGCCAAGTTGGAAGCCATCAGTGTCGGTGACACAATCCTGATCCAAGGCGATATTTCCTACGATAAATATGACCGCGATATGGTCATGCGTCCTCGCAATATCAACACCGTCAAGAAGAACATTATCACCGATGACGCCCCAGTAAAGCGTGTAGAGCTGCATCTGCACACCACCATGTCAGCCATGGATGCCGTAACCCCGGCAGAACAGTTGGTATACCGTGCCCATGAATGGGGGCATCCGGCCATCGCCATTACCGACCACGGCGTGGTGCAGGCCTTCCCAGAAGTCATGAACGCTGTTGATAAGATTCGGAAGGATGATCCTGAGTTTAAGGCGATTTATGGCGTCGAAGGCTATTTCATCAATGACATGCTGCCCGCCGTAAAGGGCCAAACAGACGCAGTAATCGATGGTCGATATATTGTATTCGATCTGGAAACCACTGGTCTCTCTAACGCCAGTGAGCGCATCATCGAAATTGGTGCGGTTAAGGTAGAAAACGGCCAGATCATCGACTCATTTGATACCTTTGTCGACCCCGAAAAAGCCATTTCACCCGAAATTACCCGACTTACCAGTATCACCAATGAGATGGTGGCCGGTGCCCCCACCGAAAGCGAAGCGCTAGAACAGTTTTTCCATTTCTGTGATGGCTGTGATATCTTTGTCGCCCACAATGCAGATTTCGATATGGGCTTTTTGCGGACAGCCATCCGTCGCTGTGGCAGGGAAGAGGACCCGGTGCAGATAGACACCCTGGTGATGGGCCGTGCCATGTATCCGGAACTGAGAAAACACAAGTTGGATACCCTAGCGGAGCATATGGGTGTGGAACAGAAGCACCATCATCGTGCCGATGACGATGCCCGCGTACTTGCCGAGATCTTCCTCAAGATGCTGGACGAACTGGTTGCGGAAAAGAAGATTACTATGGTGTCGGAGATTAATCACTCCATTGGCCAGCAGAACAACACCAAAACTCATCCCTACCATATTGTTCTGCTAGTGCAAAATCAAGTTGGCCTTAAAAACCTCTACAAGATAATCTCCGCTTCTCATTTGGAATACTTCCATAAAAAGCCTCGAATTCCTAAGAGTCTGCTGGTAAAATACCGGGAGGGACTGTTGGTTGGCTCCGCCTGTGAAGCCGGCGAACTCTATAAAGCAATCCGGGAAGGGAAGAAATGGGCTGAGCTTTGCGATATCGCTTCTTTTTACGATTATTTGGAGATCCAGCCCCTAGGTAATAATATGTTCATGGTACGGGATGGAGAGGTCCGCAGTGAAAAGGACATTCAGAACTTCAATATCACTGTACTTAAACTCGGCAAACAGCTTGGTATTCCGGTCGTTGCCACCGGTGATGTTCACTTTATGGAACAGAAAGATGCTCGCTTTCGGGAAATCCTGATGGCTGGGATGGGCTTTAAGGATGCGGATAATCAGGCACCACTCTTCTTCCGTACAACTGACCAGATGCTGAAGGAATTTGATTATCTGCCAGATGAGACCGCGCGGGAAATCGTTATTGATAACCCCCGCAAAATTGCCGAAAGCGTGGAATATGTTCGTCCAATTCCAAAAGGCACATTCCCGCCCAGCATTCCAGGCTCGGAAGAGGATCTGATTCGCATTACCACTACCCGCGCCAAGGAAATGTACGGCGACCCCCTGCCAGAGATTGTGGAGAAGCGCCTGAATCGCGAGTTGGATTCTATTACCAAACACGGCTTTGCAGTGCTGTATATGATCGCCCAAAAGCTTATTTACCGTTCCAATGAGGAAGGCTATCAGGTCGGTTCCCGTGGATCGGTCGGTTCCTCATTTGTAGCTACTATGGCAGGCATTTCGGAGGTCAACCCGCTGGCGCCGCATTATCTTTGCCGTAAGTGCAAGCACAGCGAATTTATCACTGATGGCAGCTATGGTTCCGGATTTGACCTTCCCCATAAAAAATGTCCGAACTGCGGGATAGAGATGTACCAGGATGGTCACGAGATCCCATTTGAGACTTTCCTGGGCTTTGATGGCGATAAAGAACCGGATATCGATCTTAACTTTGCCAATGAATATCAGTCCCGTGCCCACCGGTATACCGAAGAACTATTTGGCCGTGACCATGTGTTCAAAGCAGGTACTATTAGTACAGTTAAGGATAAGACCGCTTTTGGCTATGTTAAGCATTTCCTGGAGGAGCGCGGCCAAACTGTCACCAACGCCGAAGAAAATCGACTGATTCAAGGCTGCACCGGTGTCAAGCGCACCACTGGCCAACATCCCGGTGGCATGGTCGTTATTCCCAATGACTATGAGGTCTACGATTTCTGTCCAGTGCAGCACCCGGCCGATGATCCAAACTCCGATATCATCACCACCCATTTCGATTTCCACTCACTCCATGATACTATCCTCAAGCTGGATGAACTGGGGCATGTTGTACCAACACTATACAAGCATTTGGAGGATTATACGGGGCTTAAAATCAATGATACCCCTACCAATGATCCGGCAGTTTATACGCTGTTCACATCCTGTGAAGCGCTTGGAATCACACTGGATGATATCGGCATTGCCAATGGCACACTGGCTCTGCCGGAAATGGGTACTGGGTTTGTACGCGGAATGCTGCTGGAAGCAAAGCCGAAAACTTTCTCTGATCTGTTGCAAATCTCCGGGCTTTCCCACGGCACCGCTGTTTGGTTGGGCAATGCACAGGACCTGATCCGCAACGGCACCTGTACTATTTCCGAAGTAATCGGTACCCGTGACAGTATTATGACCTATTTGCTGCACCATGGGATGGAACCCAAGCTTGCCTTTAAGATCATGGAGATCACCCGTAAAGGTAAAGCTCCTAAATTGCTTACCGATGAGATGAAGCAGGATATGTTGGCTCACGATGTACCTCCGTGGTATATTGATAGTTGTCTCAAAATCCAGTATATGTTCCCGAAGGCGCACGCCGCAGCCTATGTTATCGCTGCCGTCCGTTTGGGATGGTTCAAGGTCTACCGCCCGCGGGAATTCTATGCTGTATATTTCACCTCACGCGGAGATGACTTCGACGCCAATACAGCTATCCTTGGGCCCGCAGCTGTAAAGCAAAAGATCTTGTCGCTCACAGCTAAGGGGAATGATATTTCCCAGAAGGAGAGCGACCAGTTGGAAACACTGCAGGTAACTTATGAGATGCTTTTGCGTGGAATTGAGCTGCTTCCCGTGGATTTGTATCAATCTGATGCAACATTATATCGTCTAGAAGGGGATAAACTGCGCTTACCATTTACAGCGTTAAAAGGATTGGGCGCAGCCGCTGCCACCTCCTTGGCGGAAGCCGGGAAGAAAGGTCCTTACCTTTCCATCGATGACTTGACAACCCGTGCCGGCGTCAGTAAAACGGTCATCGATCTGCTCCGAGAGCATGGTTCACTGACTTCCTTGCCGGAAAGCAGTCAAATCAGCTTTTTCGGGTAAATTGCCCTCAAAATGTTTCATGAAACATTTCTATAAAGAATAAAACCTGAGGTTTCAAAAACCTCAGGCTTTTCTTTTCCCGGATATTTTGTCCAGCCACCGCATATAGTGTAGCAAGATCTCACCATTTTATAAAAAGGGGGACAAAAAATGGAACGCATGAAAGACATGAGCTCTACTGCAATGAGTGCTCCTCACACCCTCGTAATTGAAGATCGAAAGCGGCTTTCTGTCAGCGGCGTGACTGATGTAGAGAGCTTTGATGAAGAAACCGTAGCCTTAGCCACCGAACTGGGCGAACTCATTATCCACGGTTATGACCTGCACATCAACCGCATCGATGTGGAAAGCGGCGATCTTTCTTTGGAAGGAGAGATCATCAGCCTAACTTATACCGATAACCAACCGCAATCCAGCGGCTTTTTCGGCCGTCTGTTCCGCTAAAGGGGGCATGTTCCGGCGTGACACTGATATCCGCAGTTCCTCCTGTTATACAGTTTTTGCAGTCGCTGCTGCTTGGTACCTTGCTCAGTTTGCTTTATGATGCATTCTACACTATTCGCGGATTATTTCCCGCGCAAGCACAACCCCATGTTATCCTTGATATTCTCTATTTTCTTCTGTTCGGAGTCTTGCTATTCAACTATCTACTCATGGAATCGGCCGGCCGCTTGCGTTACTTCATCATCCTTGGTGTTATTATCGGCTGGTTGCTGTACCACAATACAGTCAGCCGGTTGGTAATCCGTTTTTTCAACTGGCTACTGCTGATGGTCCACCGTGTTTTTTCTTTTTTATTGAGTCCGATCATCACTTTGGCCCAGCGGCTTTTTCATTCCATATCCACTGTCTGTAAAAAATCCACTATCAAGAGGAAAACACCTAAAAACAGCTTGAAAAAGTCCCGGTGGCTGTTGTATAATAAAGTATCCAAAAACAGTATGGAGGAAAACGGGAATGAAAAAGCACCTGACCATCAAACAGACCAACCGCATTCTAAGTCTCATCATCGTTTTTCTCGTACTGCTCATTGCGGTGTATTTTGTGAAAGGCCGTGTGCAGGCTGCCCAGATGAAAAACGAACTGGCCGACGCACAACAGCGCGTGGCCAGTCAACAGGCCGAAAATGACGAAATAGACCGTATGCTGGAAAATAGCGATTACTATTTGAACCAGGAAGCACGCGGCGAAAATGACTACTGCGATCCTGAAGAAAATGTTTATGTCGTAGTCCCGTAATCTAACCGACTTTGGAGGAACAACCATAGATGCAGCTGAGTGTAGGCACCGTAGTAGAAGGAAAGGTCAGCAAGATCACCAATTTTGGCGCGTTCATTAATATTGATGGCGGCGGCTCTGGAATGGTACACATCTCAGAAGTAGCGAATACCTATGTCAAAGACATTAATGAGCACCTGAAAGTGGGGGACAGTGTCAAGGCCAAGGTGGTCGCCATCAACGAGAATCATAAAATCGCCCTTTCCATTAAGGCACTATTGCCACCGGAGCCAAAACCGCAGCAGAACCGCAGTCGTGATGGCCAAAGAGAAAGCCGGGATAGCCGTGGCCCCCGCGGGAATAATACCTATGTCTATCAGCCTCCCAAGCCCTATACGCCTGCTACAGGAGATGCCTTTGAAGATATGATGGCACGCTTTAAGCGTACCAGCGATGATAAGATGTCCGATTTAAGCCGGGTAATGGATACCCGCCGCGGCGGCAATAACCGCCGTTCAAAGAAGTAATTGTATATCAAGAGCCGACCGGCAGCACAGCACGCCGGCTCTTTTTATTTCACTGAAAGGATGTTGCTGAATACATGGTCATTATCAATGCAAAAATAAACACCTGTGATCACGGCCAAATCATAGAAAGCGGCTATATTGTTATCAAAAACGGTAAAATCGCCGAGGTAGGGGAGGGTATCTATCGTGGTGATGAAGCAGAACTGTATGATGCTGCAGGCTGTTTAGTCACTCCGGGCTTTATCGATTCTCATTGCCATATCGGCATTTGGGAAAGTGGTCTGGATTTTGAGGGGGATGATACCAATGAAATGACCGACCCCTCCACCCCGCAGATCCGTGCCATAGATGCTGTTAACCCACTGGACCGCGCCTTCCGGGAGGCTCTGGAGTATGGAATTACAACGGTTTCCGTAGGACCCGGCAGCGCCAATCCGGTTGCCGGGCAGGTGTGCGTACTGCATACTGCTGGAAGCTATATCGATAAAATGGTGCTGAAGGCTCCCTCTGCCATGAAATTCGCTTTGGGCGAAAATCCCAAGAAGGTGTATAATGGAAAAGAAGAAACACCTGCCACCCGTATGGCCATCGCATCGGTCATTCGGGAACAGCTGATGAAGGCAAAACGCTATCAGCAAGATTTGCAAAAATCCAAAGAAGAGGAAGATACCGATCCGCCCGAATTTGATATGAAGTGCGAAGCCTTGCTGCCGGTACTGGAGCACAAAATCAAAGCGCATTTCCATGCCCACCGTGCCGATGATATCTGCACCGCCATTCGTATCGCCAAAGAATTTGATCTTGATGCAGTCATCATCCACTGTACCGAAGGCCACTTGGTCACGGAAGCCCTGCATGACAGCGGCTATGCCGCCTCAGTCGGTCCCATCATCTCCGCCCGGACCAAGCCAGAACTTCGTAACCAAGAGCGTTATAACGCCGCCAGGTTGACCGAAGCAGGCGTCCCTGTCGCTTTTAATACCGATGCACTTGTTTTTCCAATCGACCTGCTGGCTGCTTCCGCTAAAATTGCGGTAATCGATGGTTTACCCTGGCAGAAGGCTCTGGAAGCTCTCACAATTCGTTCTGCGGAAGCCGCCGGTGTATCTGACCAGGTTGGTTCCATCACAGTAGGAAAGCGAGCTGATTTGCTGATATTTGACCGTGATCCTATCGATTTGCTAGTAAAGCCAAATGCTGTATTTGTAGACGGCATTTGTACGAATTGAGAAGTTTTTAACAAAACTGCATAGTTTCTATTGCAAATTTCTTGTCTGCTTGGTATAATATAGCCAGGAGAAAGGGAAACCGATCTTCATACCATACAAGCAAGGAGTGACCATCATGACCGTCAACTACATTGGTAAAAAGACCGTGATTCGTGACAGCTTTAAGGAATATGCCGAAAAGCGCCTGAAGAAGCTCGGCAAGTTTTTTGATGACGATCCTGTGGTAAATATCATTGTGACCAACCACAATGAGGATGAAACCGTTGAAGTGACCATTCAGTCCCACGGTATGTTCTTCCGCGCTGAACGCACCTCTGATGACCGCCAAACTTCTTTGGACCTAGTATTGGATGTTCTGCAGAAACAGATTGTCCGCAACAAAGAGCGCCTGGAAAAGCGTCTCAAATCCGCAATGGATTTTACAGCGTTCGGTACAGCTGATGTTCTGGAGGAAGAAGTTGTTCCTGCTACCGAGTTGGTGAAGACCAAGAAGTTCCATGTGGAAACCATGGATGCAGAAGAAGCCATCCTGCAGATGAATATGTTGGGACATACTTTCTTCCTGTTCCGCAGCCCGGAAACTGGCGAAATCAATGTAGTTTATCGCCGCAAGGATGGCAACTATGGTCTATTGCAGCCATTGGATGACTAAACGGCACCCCTCATTGGAATCGTATAAAGTAAAGTGATCACCGGTGGGAAGCAAGCTGGCTTCCCACCGCTTTTTACGGGAAAGGACAAATCTCATCATGACAAATAAACCATATAAACTATGTGCTCCCTGCCTATTTGGCCTGGAAAGCGTCCTAAGCGGTGAACTAAAACGCCTTGGTTTTGAGGACATCTCTGTTACCGATGGTCGAGTAGAATTCACCGCTGATGCGGAGGGGATCGCCCGGGCTAACCTAAATCTGCGCACCGCCGAGCGAGTTCTCATTGTCCTAGACAGCTTTCGGGCTGTCACATTCCAGCAGCTCATTGATGGCGCAGAAAAAATCCCCTTCGAAGAGTATATTGGTAAGAAAGACGCTTTCCCAGTTAAGGGATGGAGTCTAAATTCACAGCTCCATAGTGTTCCGGACTGCCAATCCATCATCAAAAAGGCTGCAGTCAAGCGTCTTTCCCGTAAATATGGCGTTGCATGGCTGGAAGAATCCGGTCCAACCGTCCAAATACAATTTTCAATTAATAAGGATATTGCCACCATAATGCTGGATACCAGTGGCATAGCACTGCACAAGCGTGGCTACCGTAAAGTTGCAAATCTTGCCCCAATTCGGGAAACTCTAGCGGCTGGAATCCTGGATATTGCACGAATATACCCGGATACACAGCTGTATGATCCGTTCTGCGGCTCAGGTACATTTTTGATCGAAGCAGCCTATAAAGCCAAAAATATTGCCCCTGGCATTTACCGCCGCTTTGCAGCAGAAAAATGGGATAGCTTACCGTCTAAAATATGGCAAACGAGTAGGGAAGAGGCGATAGAAGAAATCCGCAAAGACATAGAATTTACTGCTTTCGGCAGCGATATCAGCCAAGATTCACTGGAGATTGCTGAAGCAAATGCACGCCGTGCTGGTATTTCCGGACTAATACGATTAGAAAAGGCGGATGTTAAAAATTTCACGATTCCAGATCGAAAGTCATTGGTCGTGACAAATCCGCCATACGGCGAGCGCCTAATGAATGGCGAAGATTTGACAAAGCTATACCAAACGATGGGTAATGTATTTCAGCCATCTCAGCAGACAGCCTATTACATCATTTCATCAGCGGAAAATTTCGAGCAAAACTTTGGCAGAAAAGCAGATAAAAAGCGTAAGCTCTATAATGGAATGCTAAAATGTAACCTATATCAATACTTTGCTCAAAAAAGTAAATAAAGAATGACATAGCAAAAAGCCCAGTTTACACTGGGCTTTTCTTTATATAATCGATATTGCTTGTATTATGTTATTGCGCCTCCATTTATTTCGCTAAATCTTAATTTAGCGAAATGGCTCCTGCAATTACAAGATAGCAGATTTACAATCTCTTGTCAATCCCCCACTTTGAATTTATCAAAAAATTTCGCTAAATTAAGTCACCCGCCGCACCCGATGGTTTCTAATGCGGCACCAAGTTTCACATATTTTCTTCCTTTGCATGGTTTTGCAGCTTCGGCTCAGACACAGTGCTGGCGGGAAGCTGTGCCCGCCAGCGTTCCTCTGTTTCGCATTGTTCCTTAAAATAGTGCATTTTATGAACAAATTCAATTTTAATTGTAAACATTAGCACTCTGCTATTGACAGTGCTAATTTAGGAATTATAATGGTGTTGTACTTGAGAGATTCAACAAAATCTCCTAAGGAAGCAGCTTAATCCTATATCAAAAAATAATGGAGGAATGAATTATGATGCCCAGTATCTTTGGTGAAAATCTTTTCGACGAATTTTTTAATGAACCATTTGCCATGATGACGCCTCAAGGTCATAACCCTCTTTACGGTAAACGCGCAAAGAATCTAATGAAGACCGATGTTCGGGAAACCGAAAACTCCTACGAGCTGGATATTGACTTGCCCGGTTTTAAGAAAGATGAAATCTCCATCGAGCTGAAAGAAGGCTGTCTAAACATTAGCGCCGCCAAAGGACTTGATAAAGAGGAAAGTGATAAGGAAGGAAAATACATCCGTCAAGAACGCTATGCGGGCTCTTGTAGCCGCAGCTTCTATGTTGGTACTGATATTGATCCTACCCAGGTCACTGCTAAATTTGAAAACGGCATCCTGTGCATTTCCGTTCCAAAGGCTTCCCGTCAATTGCCTTCAAGATCCACAGTCGAGATTAAATAAAATCGCCCTCTCCTCTGCCCCACCGATTCAATAATATAATTTTTTGAAAGGATGTCATTTATGAATAAAACCCTATCGCGAGTTTTATGGATCATTGCCGGTGTACTGCTTATTGTTGCAGGCGTGTATTGCTTTGTTTCTCCTGATGCTGCCTTGAGCGGGCTTTCCCTTATACTTGGACTGGCCATGCTCTTCTCCGGTATCGTTGATATTGTCATCTTTGCATCATCCCGGCGCTTTATGCTCGGTTCCGGCTGGTTCCTACTGGATGGCATCTTCACTGTACTGTTAGCCATTTTCCTGCTCTGCAACCAGGCATTCACCATGCTTTCGCTGCCGTTTATTTTCGGGATGTGGCTACTATTTGGTGGTATCAGCCGTTTTGTTAGCTCCTTTGATCTTCAGCGTCTTGGTGTGCGGGGTTGGGGGTGGTTTACCGTCCTTGGTATCCTCCTTACTGCTGCGGGCATCCTTTCGTTCTATGATCCCATTTCCGGTGCTATGGCCCTCAGTTGGATCGTTGGACTGGTGCTTATCCTGCAGGGTATCGCATCTATTGCATCGGCCTGCTTCTCCGGGCGCTTCTGGAGAGACTCTCTTTTATAAAACAACTATCACCTCCTCAATTATTTTCAAAAATGACCGGGGCTTCGGCTCCGGCCTTTTTGCGCATCTACGCACTTGCATGCAGCTTGCATTTCTACTATAATAGATTGGCAATAAACCGAAGAGAGGAGGAAACCGAATGCAGACATTTTCTATCATGGCAGCACCTGCGCCACAGCTGCTGCGCGATTATCTCATCTATATGAGTACCATCAAGGGACGCTCTCCCCGCACTGTAGAAGCCTACTACAACGATCTCCGCCTATTCCTGCGTTATCTAATGGCCACTCACAGTGGCACTCCCCTACCCACGGACGACCCAAATCTTGAAAGCATTTCGTTTGCCTCCATCAGCGAGGAAATGATTCTCAGTGCACGCCTTTCCGATGCATATTCTTTCCTGGCTTATGTGCAAAGCGTTAACCAAAATAACGCCAAGACCCGTGCCCGCAAGGTTTCCAGCTTGCGCGGCTTCTATAAATATCTGCAAAGTAAGGCTGGCCGCCTAGAGGAAAACCCCATGGAACAGTTGGAGATTCCTGCCCAGCGCAAAAGTCTTCCAAAATACCTTACTTTGGATGAAAGCCTGCACCTGCTGGAATCCATTGAAGGCAAGGATCGTGAACGCGATTATTGTATCATCACCATTCTGCTTAACTGTGGCATTCGTCTTTCGGAGTTGGTCGGTATTAAGCTCTCGGATATCCGGGATGACACCCTTACTGTACTGGGCAAGGGGAATAAAGAGCGCATGGTTTATCTTAACAGCGCTTGTCTTAACGCCATCGCGGAATATTTGGCCGTTCGTCCGGAACCACCAAAGGATGCCGATAAACCCTACCTGTTTGTTTCCTCCCGTACCCGTGCACCGCTTACCCCCCGCCGGGTGGAACAAATAGTAGAAACACATCTAAAAGCCGCCGGCTTAGGCGGTCGGGGCTATTCCCCTCACAAACTTCGTCATACTGCCGCCACTCTCATGTATCAATACGGTGGTGTGGATATCCGTGTTCTAAAGGAAATTCTCGGCCATGTCAATCTTGGCACCACAGAAATATACACCCATGTCAGCAATGATCAAATTGCCAATGCCGCTGACCGCAATCCCCTTTCTCATGTTAAATCCAAACCATCCAAAAAGGAAGCAGAAACCGAATGAAAACCAATTACCACACCCACACCTACCGTTGTAAACACGCCATGGGCAATGATGAGCGCATTGTACTCAATGCCATAAAAGCTGACTTTGATATTTTAGGCTTTTCTGATCATACCCCATGGCCCCACTTCCCTGCCGATTACGATTCCCATGTCCGCATGGAGCCGCAATACCTGCCGGAATACTGCGGCAGCGTAAACCGCCTGCGGGAAAAATACAAGGACCAGATCGAGATTCACCTCGGCCTGGAGGCGGAATACTTTCCCCACCATATGCAGGAGCTTCTTGATATGAAGTCGGAATACGGGATCGAATATCTGATCTACGGTGCCCACTACGATGAACTGGATGCCCCCGTCCCGGAGCGTTTTTATTTCGGCCGTGATATTTTAGCGCCCCATGACCTCGAGCGTTACGAGCAGAACATCATTCCGGGCATTGAAAGTAAATTCTATACCTATGTGGCCCACCCTGATCTTTTCATCCGCGGTTACCCTTATTTTGATGAACACTGTGTTGCACTCAGTCATCGTATTTGTGAAACTGCGGCTCGCTGCAATGCAATTCTCGAATATAACATCTCCGGTTTTCTTTTCGCGCTGGAACATAATCGGCTGGATTGTTTCCCTCATCCCGATTTCTGGCGCATTGCCAAAGATCATGGCATTACCGCAATTATTGGCTTCGACGCCCACGATTCGGCGGTAGATTTCAAGAATTCTGATATCTATGATTATGCCGTTCACTTCCTCGATCACATCGGTATCCATCGTATCGACAAACTCGATTTATAAAACAATTCCATAGCTAAGCCCCACGGTATTTAACCCGCGGGGCTTTTTTCTTAAATTTTATCGTATTGGCAGCATATACAGCTTCTCCCGTTTCATTTTGTGATATTCTACAATAATTTTCTTTTAGAATAACACAATCCGCCACTTAGTTGCGCAATTTAGCCAACCAGGTCATTGCATTATATACAAATTGCGCTGTGCTTTCTTGTAAAAATAGTCCAACTGCGCTTTGACAAAATCAAAAAAATACTATATTGTAGAGACATACAAAGGAGAATGTTCACAATGAATTCCCCTTTATCAATAACTGGAGGTACATAAAATGCTGCTGATTAAAAACGCCAACCTGGATGGGACCGGCAAAATCGTTGATATTCTCATCGGTGATGACGGAAAATACAAGGAAATTGCCGGGCACATCGAAGCACCCGCCGGGGTCGAAACTATCGATGCCACTGGTATGATGGCTTGCCCCACCTTTGTAAATACCCATATGCACTTTGATAAGGCCTACACTTCTTATGAACAGGGCCGTGAAAGCTATGGCAAGGGCAACTGGATCTCTTCTACCGAAGAAACCCTGGAAGACTCCATCTATGTCATGCACGACCGTATCCGCAAGTATACTCCTGAGGCCGTAGCTGCCCGGGCTGAGCGCGCTATTAAGGATTGTGTCATGTATGGTACCACCAAACTGCGCACCAATGTGGATATCAGCACCCTGGATCCTAACCTCAACGCTCTGAAGGGTGTTCTGATGGCCAAAGAAGCCACCAAAGATATCTGCGATCTGCAAGTCATCGCTTTCCCGCAGGAAGGTATCATCTGCGATCCTGGCACCGATAAGCTGCTGGAGGAAGCCATGGAAATGGGCTGCGATGTTATGGGTGGCATGCCTGCCGCTGAAATGCTGGATGAGCATTCCCGCGAACATGTGGATTTCGTCTTCAAGATGGCCGAAAAATACAACTGCCTCATTGATATGCACATTGATCAGTCCAAAGATATGTTCGATCGTTCCCTGGAATATACCGCCTGGCTTACCATGCAGCATGGCTGGCAAGGCCGTGTAACCGGCGGACACTGCACCTCCATCACCTACCAGAACCAGGCCCACGCCATCAAGGTGATGAAGATGCTTAAGCAGGCGGATGTCAATGTCTGCGCCAACACCCAGACCCTCGCCATCATGGGCATTGACCCCGAACCCCGCACCCGTGGTGTTACCCGCATTCGTGAGATGGTGGAAATGGGTATCAATGTTGTCACCGCTCAGGATACCATCTGTGATGGTTTCCACCTTTACGGCACTGGCGATCCCTTGGATTACGGTCTGGTTGGCTGCTACTGCGCCCAGTACAATACCCCCGAAGCAGCCCGTACCATGTGGAACATGCTCACCAAAGCCTCTGCTCGCGTATTCGATCCTGAAATGAAGTACGGCATCGAAGTAGGCAACGATGCTGACTTGAACCTGGTAGAAGCCCCTAATGTCCACGATGCCATCCGCACCCGCGCTTCCCGTCCCTACATCATCCGCCACGGTAAAGTCATTGCTTCCTTCATCCGCCGGGCTCAGCTGCTGTAATACTGTCTTATTCTCTTCTCTTGATATAAAGCCCCCTCATATTCCCAAAGCCCAACGGCACCGGTATCCCCGGTGCCGTTGGGCTTTGTCATCATCTTGCGTTCCATACAAAAGAGATCGCCCTGCACCCAGGAATTATTCCTGCCGTACAGGGCGATTTGTGATGGTGTTATTTCACCATTATTTCAGTCTGCTTTGTGTCAGTAGTGGCCACAGCTCCTCCACATTCCTTTGGTTAAGCGTAATAGGGTCCACCGAAACATACTTTGGTGTTGGTTTTCCCAGCAGCGCACACGCTGCCGAATACACCATCAGATGTCCCATTTCAATTGGCCTTGAAGAGACAATGCCCATTCTTCCGCTGGTCACCTGCAGCATTCGCTGCGCAACGGAACTGTTGATCTGGCTGGTGACAACTACTACATCATCACGGCGGTTCGCGTGCAGCCATCCACTGATCCGAGCCGCCGCACCTGCATTCTGGATAAACAGGCCCTGCATCTCAGGATAGCGGCGGTACAGCTTCTCAAAATCATCCACAGAATAATGATCATTGATTTCTAATTGCTCCAACACCTGTATTCTGGGATAGTCACCATGCAGTGCGGTAATTAATGCTCGGACACACTGCTGAGCACCCGCTGCTGTGTTTTTATCCACCAGCATTACCAACCGCTGCATCTGCCGGGACAACATCTGCTCCGCCAGGAATTGCGCCGCCTGCCGCCCTTTTTCTTCATCATTGGTGGTAATGCAGGAGTGGTAAGCAGATCCAGAAAGGTCAATTGGCAGATGTGATCCCAAAATCAATGGGATATCGCTACCCCTTTTTAACCGTTGAAAGGTCTCCACCATCCCGCTATGATCATTGGAAACGCTGATGATAGCATCCGCACCATTTTGCAGTAACCACACCAGTTGATTCTTTTCTACCCCGCTGTTCATTCTGGCATCCTGTACCGGCAGCAGCTCCATATTCAAATTTGTGGCGACCTCCCTTATCCCCTGCAAAATCATCTGGGAATAAAGTGTTTCCGCCTGTGCAAAAGAGACACCAATCCGACCGGTACGCTTCTGCATCAGCATTTTTTCGGTTATGGTTAATGATACAGCACTTTCATTGCTGGCCGGTTGTCCCTGAGGATCACGCGGCAATACACTGGTAGAATGACGGATCACCAGTGCTGGAGAAGAAACGATCCTTTTATCAGGCCCACTGCTATTCTCCAAAACACTACGAAACACCTCTGGATCTAAACGGACATAGGTTACCGCAGGATTATAGCCCTGCATATAGTCGTCGTCATCAATGGCGATCCAGCTGAAGTCTTCCGGTACGCGGCGTCCACTGGCAAAGCAATATTTTGTTACCGCCATAATGCCCGGTACACCCACCGAAATCACGGCGGTCCCCAGGCTTTCCTGCTCTGGCAGTCCGGAGTTCTTCTCTCCGCCCAGCCATATTATATTATCCTGATTTAGGCGTACTGCATAGCGTTTACTGCACCATTCCAACGCCCGCAGGATCTGCTCCTGACAGTACCGGTTCAAATCTCCTCCCACCACAGTAATATTGGTGTGCCCGCACCGGATCAGATGCTCCAGCGCAAGGTGCATGGCACCCTCATAATCCAATGCAAGATGGCGTTGGTCGGTGCGCTCCGGCGGTACACTTTGATTCAGCAGCAGAATGCTGCCCGGTTCCACAGGATTTATCGCTCTATCACCGCATTTATACTCCACCGATTGATGCACCAATACTCGGTTCAGGCGATACTGCTTCATGTATCTATGCAGCTGCTTTTCCGTCAGCGATCCATCTACCGAGATCGTGATCCATTCGTACCGTCCGGACATCCGCACATAGGATCGGCATCCACATACTGTCAGCAACCGCCGGTCAATGATAAGACCCATACAGCCGCGCTTGGCCGCTGTTGGTTCCTCTCCTCTGTTGCGACAGCGCAGCGGTTCATAGCCCAGCTCATCTACCGCAGCCATTACCCGTTCTGTAATTTCCGGGCTCACATACCTTGTCCGGTTAAGAACATGGGAGACCGTGGTGGCAGAAACGCCGCTGGCCTTCGCAATGTCATATATTGTCGCCATATTTCTCCTCTTGAATGTTATAGATTTCTCTCTTAGCGGCCTAAATTGCCGCCTTATGTTTTCTCTTTATTCTTATTTCAAGTTACGGCTTTTGCTGCTCCGTTTTCAGCAGCGCATACCTTCTCCGGGATTCTCTCACATCAAAGACAGTACACACAGCGATGCCCAATATACCGCCCACCAGCGCAGAGATCCACCGACTGATTCCAAAGGCCGAACCAGCCACAACACCCAGGCCAAGGCCCAGCAGGAGCCCCACCTTCACCATAGCGCGGGTCTTCTTTTCACTGCACCATACCTCTACATTGGGAGTCTTCTCATGCTCATGCTCCACCCAGTGGCCAAAACCGCTCTTACGCAGCAGCCCGTGGAATATCTCATCATCCCTTTGCGGGTGTGCCAGCATAATGGTCACGCCTTTATTGGCAAAGGCCCACCCACGCAGGGTATTTAGGGCCTCGGTCATATAGCCTTTTCGGCGGTACGCCGGCTTAATAAACCCGTTCAGCTCCACCGCTTCGGTATCGCTGGGTCGTCCCAAAAAGTACAGATATCCCACCAGGTGCTTGTCCTCTTTTTCTGTGATGATCCACAGCGTATAAAAGGACATATACTCCTGATCCGCCATCATTTTACGGTATTGCTCCTCTGCCAACATGGCCCATTCGCCGTATTTGGCATAATCATCCGGCACCAAAGAAAGGCTCCTGCATAATTCATTCGGATCATCCCTCAGCAGGTTCATCTGTTCCGGCAGCAGCGGATAAAGGATCAGATTCTGGCTCTCCAGCTGTGGCTGCTTTTTCTGCTTTTTCATTTGCTTCCTCCGTCAAAGTTCTCAAAAATGAACTACTCTCTTAATCATATTATAGATGAATCGATAAATTAAATCAATTTATGTTATCACTTTTTACGCACTATCCACAATAAACAATTTTTACCTCAATTCTTTTTGCTTTTTGTGCATATAATTATTATTTTCCTTGATTTTAATAGCCTAAATGCGCAACTTGCGTAGCTAAGATGTTAAAATGCAACAAAATTATACCCATTATATTACATTTTTCGCTTTGACGAATGGAAAAAACAAGTGCTAATATACTACTTGACCAAGGTGTGCACAGGGATAATGGCGAAAACCGACGGCACATTAGGTCAAAAAATGTATAGAGAAAAAAGGAGAGTCACTATGTATCAGCCTGAACAGCCGGTATTCGATCAAGCCATCGAATCCAACATTGAGATCACCTACGGCATTGAAGATGTGCCCAAGCCCTGGTGGAAATCTCTCTACTTTGCCGTCCAGATTACTCTGGTAGACTTTACCCCCTTTGTATGGGGCGGTATGTTTGTCTCCCTGGCCGGTCTGGATGCTGCCACCGTTCTGCCCACCATGATCAGCGCATGCTTCCTGGTCATGGGTATCTGCACACTGATCCAAACTACCATTGGTAACCGCCTGCCCATTGTTCAGGGCCCGTCGGCTTCCCTCGCCTCCTCCATGGGCAGCGTAGCCGCTACCTATGGTCTGCCCGCTGTCTGGGGCTCCGTCATTGTCGGCGGCGCACTGGAAACTCTGCTGGGCGGCGCCCGCATTATGAGCAAGATCCGCAAGTTCCTCCCCCCTGTTGTAGTTGGTTCCGTAGTAGCAGCTATCGGTTATGTAGCTGCCCGTATCGCTGTTCAGTGGACTTTCTCCTCTCAGGATGCTAAGAGCCTCATCATGGCCGCTGTAGCCTTCCTGCTGGCTCTGGTTCTTAAGTTCCGCGGTGGCAAAGGTCTGCTTTCCCAGGGCTTCATTCTCATCACCGTTATCATTGTTGGCGTTGTTGGCGCCTCCGCTCTTGGCGTGTTCAATTGGGAAGCCGTTCACAATGCTCCTTGGTTCGCACTGCCCAAGCTGTTCCCCTACACTGGTCTGGAAGGTCAGAGCGGTTCCACCATCGCCTTTGTTGGTGCCGCTATCGTCGGCGGCTTCTCCGGCTATATTGCTTCCATGTTTGAATCGGTTGGTGACTACGCCGCTACCTGCGCTGCCTGCGATGAGGTCTATCGCATCAAGCACATCGACCGCGGTATCTTTGCCGAGGGTCTTGGCTGCGTGATCTCCGCTTTCTTCGGCGGTCTGCCCTGCACCAGCTACACCCAGAATATCGGCATCATTTCCGCTACCGGTGTATGCTCCCGCCGCGTCACTCAGATCGCTGGCGTAATCTTCCTGGCATATGGTCTGTGCCCCAAGCTGGCCTATATTCTTTCCGGCATTCCGCGTTCTGTTATCGGTGCTGTATTCCTTATCTCTGCCGCTACCATTATGTTCTCCGGCATTGATTCCATCATCAGCGATAAACGCTCCCTGCGCAACACCTTGGTAGCCGGTACTACTTTGGCACTGGCCATCATGCTGCCTTACCACTGCGCCTCTACTTACAGCGCCTGGGCCAAGAGCCTGCCGGCGTTCCTCAATATGCTCTGCACCTCCACCGTGTTCATCGCGGTCGTTGCAGGTGTACTGCTCAATCTTATCCTCAACTATGTTCTGAAGGACAAGAACGAAAAGTAAGCTAGCTCCTCCTCAATGGTACTCATACAGCGCAAACCCCTCCCAAACCGGGAGGGGTTTTGCTACGATAGAATCCCTGCAATCATTTTCCATTTTACTGTCGACTCCAATAGTCCCCCTCCAGCCAATAGCAAAGCGCTCAGTATCCACATCGCCGTCTGTCCGTTTCCTTCTGCCCCGCTCATCTGCTCACAGCGGCTATGCGCCAAGTTGCACATCAAAATCAGCGCCACCAACTGCACCGTCCTTGGCAGAAGTATCCCCAACAAAATATATCCGATTCCGCCCAAACCCACCAACATCAGCAAAAAGCTGACCACTATTCCCTGCCCTATTCCATACAACACCAGTGCCACCGGAATCATTAAATTCCCCCATAGGCACCGCGCTGCGATCATCAGGTATAGCAGCAGAATCGCCATAAACAGCAGTCGCTCACGCCACAATGCCCACAGGCCCTGTTCCGGTATAGCCCGCAGTTGATTCACCAGGATCCGGCATGGGATAGACTCTGCCCCACACAACACCGCTGCTATGCTGCCCAGTAGCACCCCTGCCGCAAAATATAAAAGATACTGAATTGTCGTCCCACGCTTCTTCCACAGGCTTTCCCGCCGCCCAGGTACTGGATAATGACTTTTCTTTCTCTTCGGCAACATTTTTCATCCTCCACATTTTGTTATCGCCGCTTGGGGTGGCTCATCTTTGCTTTGCTGCGGTGGTTTACTGCAAGGATGCACCCTATGGCGCCGCCCCCCAGCATCAGCAAGCACTTATACAGTGCCAGCAGACCCACCTCATTTCTCGGAACTGTTAGGGAAATTGCCAGCAGCACCAGGTACATCATTCCGCCTGTCAGAGCTCCGTTCACGATGCCATTCTGTCGCAACTGCCGGCCGCAGCGGTAACCTGCTGCCAAGGTTCCAACCACCAGGGTGATCGTTACCATCGGCGCGGTCAACCCGCCCGGAATATCCTGCGCACTCATTACCAGGGCAAATACCGTCAACAATGCCAGCACCACAGCAGAACCCATTCCAGCGCTTATCGCAATTTCCCGCAACGGCGGGCCGCTCCCCTTCACCCCGTGGCCTTTCTCCCTGCTTTTGGGCATAAAAACGCCTCCCATCCGGATTGTCTGTTCAATCCTATGATGGGAGGCGATATTTTAGAAGAAATTACTTCGGCTCAGCAGTGGTGTTCTTGCCGCTGATGGCCCAACGAGCCAGGCGGACCTTGGAACGGTCGCTGCCGGTCTCAATAACGAGGGAATCCTCTTTCATGCTGACGATAATCCCAATGATGCCGCCGATGGTGACGATCTCATCACCTACCTGCAGCTCGCTGCGCATCTTGGCAGTCTCTTTATCCTTTTTCCGCTGGGGACGGATGATGAAGAACCAGAATACAACGATGATCAAAGCCATCATAATGATGGAAGACCACATGGAACCGGAGCCAGAAGCAGTTTCAAGAAAAGCAATGTTCATATTGTTTTATCCTCCAAAAAAGTCTTTAACAAATATTATAGAGAATTACCGGTCATTTTGCAAGTAAAATCCGGAGAAAATATTGTTCTATTCCGCACTTTTATATTCTCTTACCCAGTATTGGCACATGCTCGCGGTAGAAGCTCTCAAACCGTCCCTCATCCAGTGCTAACCTTATCTCTTCCATCAGTGTATTATAGAACCACAGGTTATGCATCACAGCCAGCCGCATACCAAGCATTTCATTGGCACGCATCAGGTGGCGCAAGTAGGCGCGGGTATGGTTACGGCACAATGGGCACCCGCAAAGGGCATCCACCGGGCGGTCATCCGTTACATACTTAGCATTTTGGATATTAATGATCCCTTCCCAGGTAAAAAGATGGCCATGTCGGGCATTGCGGCTTGGCATCACACAGTCAAAAAGATCTACTCCCCGGTGTACCGATTCCAAGATATTCACAGGTGTACCAACACCCATTAGGTAACGGATCTTATCCTTCGGGGCAAAGGGCTCCACAGCCTCAATGATATGATACATCTCTTCGGCGCTCTCGCCCACTGCCAGTCCACCGATGGCATAGCCGTCCAGTCCCATCGCAGCAATATCCTTCATGTGCTGCACCCGAATATCCTCATAGGTGCCGCCCTGGTTGATGCCAAACAGTAGCTGGTGTGGATTCACAGTATCCTCAAGGCTGTTCAGCCGGGCCATTTCCTTTTGGCAGCGCTCCAACCATCGGGTCGTCCGTGCTACCGATTTCTGCACATAATCCCGGGGCGATGGGTTTTCGATACATTCATCAAATGCCATTGCAATGGTAGAACCCAAATGCGACTGGATCTGCATGCTCTCCTCTGGTCCCATAAAAATACGATGTCCATCGATATGGGAGGCAAAGGTCACTCCCTTTTCCTCGATATGCCGTAGCGATGCAAGCGAAAACACCTGGAACCCGCCACTGTCGGTCAGGATGGGTCCCTGCCAACCGGTAAACCTGTGCAGCCCTCCCAGCTGACGCACCACATTATCACCAGGTCGCAGATGCAGGTGATAGGTATTGCACAGCATCACCTGGCACTTCAGCTCCTTCAGGTCATAAGCGGAAATACCGCCCTTGATGGCAGCCGCCGTCGCCACATTCATAAAGGCCGGCGTCTGCACCGTACCATGTACGGTGGTAAGCGCTCCCCGCCGGGCTGCTCCTTCTGTCAGTTTCAGTTGATACATTCTTTTTATTCCTCTCTTGTCAGTGTTACACATACCAGCTCCGGCGGGTTAAAAAGCCGAACTCCCATTCGCCCCCGTCCCAGCCCCCGGCTCAGGATCATCGTTTTATCTTCTATTTGGTAGATTCCGCCGTCATATTCCGGGAACAGGATCGTCTCGGGAGAAAGAATCCCGCCCAGTACCGGCAGCCATACCATCCCACCGTGGATATGCCCGCAGAAGGTCACATCGGCACCCCACGAAGCATATACCGGGAAATAGTTTGGATTATGCGCCAACAGAATATTATACCCCTCCGGTGCCTCTCCCAGTATGGTATACATCGTTTCCTCCGTCACTGGGCGATAGTGGCTGGCATACTTGTGGTAATAATCCAGCTTGTACCACAGTCCCGTCAGGTTGATTCTGTCGCCGTTTTCCGCCGTAAGCTGCACCGTTTCATTATCCAATACTTGTACTCTGGATGCTGCCAACGCAGCACGGTAGCTTTCCCAGTCGGCGGTGGCCAGTCCTTCCTCATGGTTCCCACGGATATAGTAGACCGGATATTCCTCCGCCAGTGCACTGCACAGCGCCAATGTCACACTAAAGTCCTCATCATAACGGCTCACCATATCGCCGGTCATTACAATGATATCCGGTTCCTCCGCACGAATCGCTTTCAGCAATCGACCGTTCTCTTCTCCCAAGGACACACTATGCAGATCAGAAAGCTGTACGATGTGATAGCCATTAAAGCCTTCCGGCAAACTCATACCGCCAACGGTATATCGTACTGTTTTTAGTCCATAGTTGCTCCACCACAGTGACCAGCACAGCAAAAGAAAAATCGCCACAATTAAAATAAGCAGCAGCCAGTGTTTCTTCACTCAGTTTCTCCTATGCCAATAATAATGCCCGTCTGATAAAACAAATATATCATACCATAATAGTGTGCCCTTTTCAATTAAAATACCATTCGCCAAATCTTAATAAATAGAAAAAGCAGAATGACCACTTCCAGTCGTCCTGCTTTTGATTATACTCTCACCTCATTGCGAAACGGTGAACAATGCGTAGAAATACCCCTTGTTTGCCATCAACTCATCAAAGTGACCGCATTCCTCCATTGTGCCGTTCTTTATAGCCAGGATACCATCATACCGGCGCAGCAGTGCCTCCTCCAGCATATGTGTAATGACTATGCGGGTCATACCGGTCAGGTCAAGAATATCCTCTGTGACCTGATGTGCCGTCTGGGCATCCTGAGCACCGGTCATCTCATTAGAATAAATGTTTCCCCCACTAATGGTATTGCTTTTGGGCCAGCACCCGTCAAAGCCCCGCTCTTTTGCGGTTGTACCGGCAGAAGAAGTGTGCTATAATAGGCTGAAATGTAAAACACTATGGAATGAAGGTAAAAAGATGCAAGACCGTTTGATGACCAAGACATCCGACTATTATTACGACCTGCCGCAGGAACTCATCGCCCAAACACCGCTGGAGCGTCGGGACAGCAGCCGCCTGATGGTGCTGAATAAGGAAACCGGCGAGATCTCTCACCATGTGTTTACCGATATCATTGACTACCTAAACCCAGGTGATGTACTGGCGGTCAATAACAGCCGTGTCATGCCCTCCCGTCTGATTGGCAAAAAAGAAGGCACCGATGGTGCCATTGAATTCCTGCTTCTAAAACAGCTGGGCAATGATGAATGGGAAACGATGGTGCGCCCTGGCAAACGGGCCAAGATCGGCGCTCGGTTTGTATTCGGTGATGGGCTGCTGCACGCCGAGGTACTGGAAATCCTGGAAGGCGGAAACCGTCGGGTCAAATTTGAATACGATGGCAATAATATCTTTGCGGTGCTGGAGGAAGTTGGCCGCATGCCGCTGCCGCCCTACATCACCGAACAGCTGGAAGATGGTGAACGCTACCAGACTGTCTACAATAAGGTACTGGGCAGTGCTGCCGCCCCCACCGCCGGGCTACATTTTACCGAAGAACTACTGCAAAAAATTCAGGAGAAAGGTGTAAAGATAGCTTACCTGACACTTCATGTTGGCCTTGGCACCTTCCGTCCGGTGAAGGTAGACGATGTGACTCAGCATCATATGCACTCAGAACACTACTGGGTCTCGCAGGAGGCCGCTGATCTCATCAATGAGGCCAAACGCACTGGCCACCGTGTCATTGCCGTAGGTACCACCAGCTGCCGCACGCTGGAATCTGCCTATATTCCCGGGAAAGGACTGCGCGAGTGCAGCGATAATACCGATATTTTCATCTATCCCGGCTACCAGTGGAAATGCATCGATGCCCTTATCACTAATTTTCATCTGCCGGAAAGCACCCTTATCATGCTGGTCGCTGCCTTTGCAGGGTACGATCACATCATGAATGCCTACCATGAGGCTGTTAAAGAACGCTATCGGTTCTTCTCCTTTGGCGATGCCATGTTCATTACAAACGAAACGAAGCCCCAAAACACCAGACATTAAACGCTGTACTATCCCATTGAATATTCCTTCTAAAAGAAGCAGGTCATTTTCAGTGATCGGCTTCTTTTTCGTTCCATTTTAATGACACGCTACTCCCTCTCATATACTAAGGATGAAAGGAGGCGTATTTCATATGAAACAAATTCTATTCCGCGGGGCAGCCACGGCACTGGTCACCCCAATGCAGCCAGATGGCTCTTTGGATTTAGAAACTCTCTCCCGCCTTACAGAATGGCAGATCCAAAGCAGTATCTCAGCGTTGGTGCCCTGCGGCACCACGGGAGAAGCCGCTACTCTCACTGATGAGGAACGCTTTACCGTCATCCAAACTGTAGCCAAAACCGCAGCTGGCCGGGTGCCGGTCATCGCTGGAGCCGGATGCAATGACACCGCCCGTGCCGAACAGAACTGCCTGGCCGCCGCGGCGGCCGGTGCCGATGCCCTGCTTCTAGTCACCCCTTATTACAATAAATGCACGCCCAAGGGCTTACAGTCGCATTTCGCGCGGCTGACATCCGCCACACCGCTCCCGGTCATCCTCTATAATGTTCCGTCCCGTACCGGGGTGACCATCGATATGGAAAGCCGCCGGAAACTTTCCAAAGTTGATAATATCATCGGCCTTAAGGAAGCCAGTACCGATTTTAGCCTCATTCATCAACACCTGTTGGAACTTGGTGATACTCTCCCCCTCTATTCCGGCAATGATGACCTCACCCTGCCTCTGATGTCCCTGGGAGCCCACGGCTGCATTTCCGTCCTCAGCAATCTGCTTCCCCACAGCACCGAAGCCCTCTGTCAGGCGATCTTGCAGAACGATCTACCGGCAGCCCGTTCCCTGCACTATTCCCTTCTTCCCTTGATGAAATCCCTCTTTTGCGAGGTCAACCCCATCCCTGTCAAAGCTGCCATGCCGCTTGTTGGTTTCCCTTGTGGCAGCTGCCGCATGCCACTTTCCCTCATAGAACCGGGGCACCTTGCATTACTGCAACAACAATTTACTATGACGAAACAACTCGGACTCTGCTGAATTCTGCTTGCCACCGTGGGGCGTTTGCTTTATAATAAAATAAAACATACTACCCCACGGAGGCGATCCCTTGAACCTGACCGAAGAACGACTGCAATACCTGGAGCTTCTCTCTCAAAAGTTTCCCAGCCCTGCCCAGGTCTCTACCGAAATCATCAACTTAAATGCCATCCTCGGCCTGCCCAAAGGCACCGAACACTTTATCAGCGATATTCATGGTGAATACCGCCTTTTTCTTCATATTCTCAAAAATGCTTCCGGCTCCGTCCGACGCAAGATCTTCCAATGCTTCTCAGAGGAGGAAATGTCCACTGCCGAAATGGATGAACTGGCCACTCTCATCTATTACCCGGAAGAAAAGTTGGCACTCCTCAAGGAAGCTCATGGCTCACTAAACCAGGTCTGGTACACCACCACCCTGCTGCATTTGGTGCAGGTTTGCCGCAAGGCCACCAGTAAGTACACCCGCTCCAAGGTGCGCAAGGCCATGCCCCACGATTTTGCCTACATCATCGATGAGTTGCTCAATTACTCCGAAGCTGATGAGGATGACAACCGCACCACCTATGTCCACAATATCGTCCACAGCATCATCGAAATTGGCAGTGCCGATGCTTTCATCATCGCCATTTCGGAGCTCATCCAGCACGCGGTCATTGATAAACTGCACATTGTCGGCGATGTATTTGACCGCGGCAACGGCGCTCATAAGGTTATGGATACCTTGATGGAGTATAATAATGTCGATATCCAGTGGGGCAATCACGATATCCTGTGGATGGCGGCAGCTATGGGCCAGTGGGCCTCCATCGCCAATGTGCTGCGCAACTGCATCCGCTACAATAACTTTGATTCTCTAGAGGACGGCTACGGCATTAACCTGCGCCCTCTCACCCAGTTTGCGCTGGAAACCTACCGTGATGATCCCTGCACTCTTTTTCTGCCCAGCCACAGCAAGCGGGAAACTGAACTGAAGCAGCGCCGGGAAAATGATGAACTCACCGCCAAGGTGCACAAGGCCATCTCGGTCATCCAGTTCAAGCTGGAGGGCCGCATCCTGCGGGATCATCCCGAATATCACATGTCACACCGTCTCTTCTGGGAAACGATGGACTCCAAGACCCACCGTATCCAAATCGACGGTCATTGGTATGACCTCAAGGATTCCCATTTCCCCACCCTCTCACCGGAAGACCCCTATCGTCTCTCTCCGGAGGAGGAAACTGTCATGAACGATTTGGCCTTCTCCTTCCGTAATAGTATCCGGATGCAGCGTCATCTTAAATTTCTTTTGGATAACGGCTCCATCTATAAGGTCAATAATGGCTATCTGCTCTATCATGGCTGTATCCCCATGAATGAGGACGGCACCTTGCACTATTCCACCATCAATGGCAAAAAGTACGCCGGACGCGCCATGTTGGAAGCCTATAACCATATCATCCGGGTGGCCTCCTACGCACCCCGCCATACCGAGCTACGCAAAAACTCTTTGGATCTCATGTGGTACCTTTGGTGCGGCACCCACTCTCCCTTAAGCGGTAAGTATAAGATTGCCACCTTCGAGCGCTATTTCATTGCGGATGATACCGCCGGCAAGGAGGAGAAAGACCCCTATTACACATGGATTGAACAGGAAACCACCGCCATCCGCATTCTGGAAGAATTCGGAGCCGATCCCGTCCACGGCAAGATCATTACCGGCCATGTCCCGGTCAAAGCCGGCGAGTCTCCTGTCAAGGCCAATGGCCGTGTCATCAATATTGATGGCGGCATGAATGAGCGTCTCAATTCCGTCACCGGCGGCTGCGGCTATACCCTGGTCAGCAACTCCCACCAGCTGCTGCTGGCCCAGCATCATCCCATCAATATCAGCGAGGCCATGCGTAACAATGAAGATATGCACTCCGAGGTACGCGTGGTAGAAAAATTTCCACGCCGCCAGCTCATCCGGGATATCGACGACGGTAAGGCCATTGCCCGCCGGGTAGCCGATCTGCAGGAACTGCTGGAGGCCTACCGCAGCGGCGCCATCACCCCCAAAGAATAACCCATCATAATAGTCCCGCACTCCTGATAGTAGAACCGCCCGATACAAAGCGGTCCTCTGTCGGGAGTTTTTTCTTTTCCCATGGCATATTTCGCCGGAAATTTACGGAATCTTTGCAAAATTACTGCGAGCCTGTTGACATTCTCGCCAAAAAGTGTTTTACTATCCTTAGTATATTGGTTGATTAGCCAACTAATAAATATTGGTAATCTTCCCATGGAGGTGGCTATAATGGATGGTATTTTAGAGAAATTCATGCGGGATGCCGCGCAGAACCCTGAACGGCCGATGTATGACTTTATGGATTGCGGAAGCGAGCCCTATGTTCATCACTATATAACGATTGGCGAAGCATGGCAGCATGCTATGGATATGGCCGCGGAGCTGCGTCAAAAGGGCGCCCGTCCCGGTGACCGCGCTATTATCCTTTCCATGCAGGATGCCGGAACCGTCTATGCCATTTGGGGCTGTATGATCGCTGGGGTGATCTTTACCGTTATCCCGCCTCCCATTGATGAAGGCAAGCTGGACCGTTTTGTCTCGGTACTCAAATCTTGTAAACCTCGCTTTCTCATCTCCAACGAAGGCATGGAAAAGGAGGCCGATACCAATGTGACCGGCTCACTGCTCAAAAAAGCCTTCCTCAATGTTGTGACACTCAAGCGCATCTACTCCGATAAGGTAAAACCCGCACCCCTGGGCAAATTGACTCCGCATGAAGCCGATGACCTGCTGTATTTGCAGTATACCTCCGGCTCCACCAGTGCGCCAAAGGGCGTTATGGTCACTTATGGAAACCTCATGGGCTGCATCGGTCAGTGCCTGGAGATCTTCGATTTCCAGCACACTAAGAACAATCTTGCCTCCTGGGTACCCTTTTACCACAATATCGGCCTCATCGTGGCCATTTTTCTGCCCGTCATTGCCGATACCGGCATTTCTTACTTTATTCCCACCCTGCAGTTCCTGGCCCGGCCCACCATTTGGCTGCGGGTCATCGCCGATTACAAGGTAAATATCACCGCAGCGCCCAATTCCGCCTATGAGGTTTGTACCCGACTCATCTCTCCGGAAGAAGCCAAAAAGTATGATCTTTCCCATGTCACCCACCTCATTAATGGCTCCGAATTTGTAAATGCCGCCACCGTGGATAAATTCTGCGATTTGTTTGGTATTTCACTGGATTGCTTTGCTCCCGGTTACGGACTTTCGGAGTGTGTTTGTGTTGGTACATTGGCCAGCCGGGATTTCCGCTGTCAGCATATCGATCTGGAATCCTACCGGGAAGGCCGCTTCGTTCCCTCCCCCACTGGAGAAAAGAACATTGTCAGCGTTGGCCGGCCTGCCGGCAATATGGTCCTGGTCGCCATCCGCCCGGATGGCACCCCCTGTGAACCCGGTGAAATCGGCGAGATCTGCATCCAGGGCAGCAGTGTGTGTGCCGGCTATTGGCATAATCCCGAGGAAACGAAACGCTTCCAAACCATCATTCCTGGTTATCCGGGCCAGTTCTACCGCACCGGTGATATGGGTGTTCTGTATGAGGGACAACTCTATCTCACCGGACGAATCAAGGAAATGATTATTATCAGCGGCAAAAATATCTTCCCCGGTGATATCACCCTGCTGCTTCGCCAGGAAGGCGTTCCGCTCCCCGCCGATGCTATCGCGGTATTCTCCCTGCCTTCTCCGGAAGGCGAACATCCCATCCTCTGTGCCGAGTCCACTCCCGATGCGGATTATGCGGCCATTGCCGCCCAGGTCAACCGCCTGACAGCCCGGAATTTCGGTTTCTCCTTCTGGGATGTCGCCTTTACTCCGGCCGGCAGCCTTCCCCGCACCGATAACCGTAAGATCAAAACACTGGCGACCCATACCCTGTACGAAAGCGGCCGGCTGCCCCTCCTTTACAGTAGCCGAAGCGGCGGTAATGCCACAAATCCCCAGCAGAGCGCACCCGCTGTCTCCCGGCAAAAAATCGAGCTCCCACCCAATGCTACCCCGGAGCAGATCCAGCCTATTATCAGCGCCATTTTCCGGGAAGTCCTGCCTGGCGTCTCCTTCGGTCCCAATGACAGCTTCCTCACCCTCGGCGGTGATTCGCTGCGCATGATGGAGCTGGTATGCGGCCTGGAACAGGACCTTGGCATCAATATTGATATCCGCTGCATAGCCGCCGATCCTACTGTTTCCGGCATATCTGCTTATCTCAGCGCATTGCTTTCCGGCCGGGAGCGGGATTTCCAGCCCGACCTGCGTGCAGAGTGCGTCCTGCCCGCAGAAATTGCCCCACATGGCGAATATGCTTACCAGCCGCAGGATTGCCATACCGTATTCCTCACCGGCTCTACCGGCTTTTTAGGGGCCTATCTCATTCGGGCTCTCATCGAGCAGCGTAAGGATCATGGGATCAAAATTTATTGCCATGCCCGGGCCGCCACACCCGAAAAGGCTCTGGAGCGCATCATCAATAATATGAAGCGGTTCGAGTGCTGGCAGGATTCCTATCTTGCCTATCTGCACGCTGTGCCGGGCGATCTGACCCAGCCCCACCTTGGCATGACTGAAGAAAACTGGCAGCTCCTCTCCAACGAGGTCGATGCGGTTTATCATAATGGTGCTGTGCTAAATTTTGTATTCCCCTACCGGCAGATGAAGCCCGCTAATGTACTGGGCACCGCCGAATGTCTGCGACTGGCCTGCGAAGGCCGTCCGAAATACTTCCACTATGTTTCCAGTTACAGCGTATACGATAACCCCAGTCATTTCGATCGCACTGTAATGGAGGATGATCCGCTAGAATCTCCCGATGGCTACTTCCTCGGCTACTCCGAGACCAAATGGGTAGCCGAAAAGCTGGTGGAATTGGCCAGGCAGCGTGGCCTGCGGGCAGCGGTCTATCGCCCTGGTGATATCACCGGTACCCTTGCCACCGGCATTTGGAAGCTGGAAGATCTCATCAGTCGATCCATGGTAGGCTGCGTACAGCTGGGCGCCGCCCCGGATGTGGAGGTAAACCTGCACTTGACCCCGGTAGACTATGTCGCCGATGCGCTTATTCATATTTCCTTCCGGAATGAGTGCTGCGGACATGCCTTCAATCTGCTTAATCACCGGTTGATGCCGCTGCGGCAGATGACCGCTCTGATGAAAAAAGCAGGCTATCCGCTGGAACTGCTGCCCTATGGGGAATGGTGCCAACGCCTGACTGCCACCACTAGTGAGGAAAATGTTCTGCGCATTCTCTCCTGCCTGTTTACTGACCAGCGCACCGCCGGCGAGGATATGATTGGCCGCTTCGGTGTTCACCAGGCACGCTTTTCCACTGCCAATACCGATCGGCTGCTCGAAGGCAGCGGCATTGCATGCCAGCCAGTGGATGCAGCTCTGCTGCAAAGTTACCTGCGGTATTTCATCAAGAGCGGTTACCTGCCTGCCCCGCAGCCGTGGTGGAAGCGGCTCTTTACCCACAAAAAGCAGTAATCAGATCACCGCTTCTCCTCATAAAAAGCTCCCTTTCCACTCATTTGGAAGGGGAGCTTTTTTTGGTTGTGGATCAGTCAATTAAGAACAAATGTTTCACGTGAAACATTTTGTGTCATTCTGCATTATTCCAGCACGACCTTATGGAAGACCTTTTTGCCCTTCTTGATGATAAGGCCGGCACGGAGCGCCGCTTCATCGTAGCTTTCTGCAAAGTTATCTACCTTTACATCATTGACAGCGACACCGCCCTGCTGTACCAGCCGTCTGACCTCGCCCTTGGAGGGGGCAAGCCCCACCTTGACCATCAGATCCGCCAGCGTAATGGCTCCATCGGTGAGGTCAGCAGCGGTAAAGGTGGTGGTAGGCATATTCGCGCTGTCGCCCGTGCCGCTAAAGAGCTGTCTGGCTGCGGCCTGCGCTTTCTCTGCCTCCTCCTCACCGTGTACCATCTTGGTCAGCTCGTAGGCCAGGATCTCCTTGGCGCGGTTCAGCTCGCTGCCCTCCCACTTATCCATTTCGTCAATCTGCTCCAGCGGCAGGAAGGTAAGCATGCGAATGCACTTGAGAACATCGCTGTCGCCAACATTGCGCCAATACTGGTAGAAATCGAAGGGGCTGGTCTTATTGGGATCAAGCCAAACGGCGTTGCCGGCAGTTTTTCCCATCTTGTGGCCCTGAGAATCGGTAAGCAAAGTGATGGTCATTGCATGGGCGTCCTTGCCCAGCTTGCGGCGGATCAGCTCGGTGCCGCCCAACATGTTGCTCCACTGGTCATCGCCGCCAAACTGCATATTGCAGCCATTATGCTGGAACATGTAGTAGAAATCATAAGACTGCATAATCATGTAGTTGAACTCAAGGAAGGAAAGACCCTTTTCCATGCGCTGCTCGTAGCACTTAGCGCGCAGCATATTATTGACACTGAAGCAGGCGCCTACCTCACGCAGCAGCTCCACATAGTTGAGCTTGAGAAGCCAATCAGCGTTATTGAGCATGATGGCCTTATCCGGGCCAAATTCGATAAAGCGCTCCATCTGACGCTTGAAGCATTCGGCATTGTGGTTGATGTCCTCCGCGGTGAGCATCTTGCGCATATCGGTGCGACCAGAGGGATCACCGATCATAGTGGTACCGCCGCCAATGAGGGCAATGGGACGGTTCCCTGCCATCTGCAGGCGCTTCATCAGCGTCAGGGCCATAAAGTGACCGGCCGTCAGGCTATCGGCTGTGCAGTCAAAGCCAATATAGAAGGTTGCCTTGCCCTCATTGATCATTTTTTTGATTTCTTCTTCATTGGTAACCTGCGCAATAAGTCCGCGGGCAACCAGCTCTTCATAAATCTGCATAGTTTATCTCCTTTTTTCTTTTTCCCTAATAAAATAAAAATCCTCTGTCCGTTACAATACGGACAGAGGACGAATGGACTTCGTGGTACCACCTCTGGTTCGGGCTGCCGTTACCGGAAGCCCCTTGATAGGTCCTATGGAAAGACCTCTGCGATGTAACGGTCGCACCCCGTCGTGCCCTACTGTCGTCTGTTCAGGCCACCGCTCCGGAATGTATTTCCCTGCTTTCCTCCTTACCGACTTGCACCAACCGCCGGCTCTCTGGAAAGGCTAAAAAAGAGGTACTCGGTTTCCTTCTTCGCGTTTCATTTTTTATCTATTATAACAAACTTACCGCCAATGTCAAGCGTCGATGGCCTTCTCCGCTGCCTTCTTCCGCCGGGTGTAGAGGAAGAATGCAGCACCCATGACAGTCCAAATAACCAACGCGATACGGGACTGCGGCCCCAGGTATGCCCAAGGATTGGGGACGATAAGCAGTGCTATGAAGCACAGCGAAAAAATGACGCCCAAAATGGAATTTATGGTCATCCATGCGGAGGTATCCTTATTGCGGCGAACCTGTGCCAAAGTGGCGGCCGAGGTAAAACCATATCCAATAGCGGCACCGATGGAGGACATATCTACCACCCAATTGAGTACAGTGCGGCCAAACCATGGGCAGCACAGTGAAATGATCATGATGAACAGGATGGCATTCATCGGGGTTTTATAGCGGGGGTGCAGGCGGCCAAACCAGCCCGGGAGGACATGGTCCTTGGACATGGAGTACAAAAGACGGCTGGTAGCCATATAAAAGCCAATGATGCCGGAAAGTACAGCGCAGAACAGCGCAATGCCCAAAATAACCAGACCGGGCTTGCCGAGGATCAGACGGGCCGCATTAAAGGTGGGGAGCGCCGTAAAGCCGGCAAGGCTTTCGGGCAGGGTATCTTTGGCGCAATCGGCAATATAAGGCACCCAACTGGTATAGCCTTCGGGCAGGACTGCGGCCGTGATGGTATTGAGGATGACATAAAGAGCGCCGCCGAACAGGATGGAAAGAACCATAATAACAAGGCTCTTTTTATGGGAGAAATTGAACTCCTCCGAAGCCTGAGGAATGGAATCGAACCCGACAAATGCCCAAGGCGCGACCGCTACCACAGCAAGGATACCGCCCAACGAAGACTTACCGGTGGCATCTGTGGTAAATGCGGGCGCCAAATGGGAAGCGGAAGCATGCGGGCTGAACAGCGCAGCAATCGCCAGCAGGAACACACAGCCAACCAGAGAAAGCGCCAGGACAGTCTGGAACTTGCCAGCCACGCTGACACCCCGGATGCTGAATACCGCAAAAAGCACCAGCGCAATGATGGCCAGCAGAATTTCACCAGCGTAAATGCTGTAACCTTCCACCGAATAGAGATAGCCCCACTGGGTCAGATTTGGGAAGAGATTACGGCCGATGAGCGCCAAAGCAGTAGCATTCAAGGGCACGATGGCAAGATAGGAAAGGCCCAGGAACCACGCGCACAAAAAACCGCAGGTGGGCCCAAACGAGGCATTGGTAAAGGTGAATTCGCCACCTGCTACCGGGAAGTGGTTGATCATATAGCTGTAATTGAGGGCAATAACGACCATAATGATGGCGCCCGCAGCCATAGCAATAAGAGTACCCAGCGGCCCGGCATTGGGTAAAAAGGTATTGGCGGGCATAACAAACGCACCCCACCCGATAATACTGCCTAGGGCTAGTGCCCATACATTCAGTGGAGAGAGCTTTCTTTGCAGGCCTTCCCCACCGCTCCGATTATCGTTCATGCTGTGTCCTCCTTTATTTCTTATCAAATTCGGCCGTAACCAGCGCCAACGCTTTTTCCTCCAGCCTCATATCGCACTCACGGTAATCCTCTCCCAGCAGGCGGTGCAATAGCTCCCGCAGCATGGAAGGATTGCGGGCCAGCATAGGACCCATGGCCCATGTGGCAAAGAAATTGCGGTATAGAGTTCCCTCTTTCCCATCGGGTGTTTCGCCATCGCCACAGCCGGAAAGCACTGTAAACAGTGGGTAGCGGTTCTCCCCTACCAGGTAGGCAGTGCGGTTGATAAAGCCATAGATCCTTGCGTTTTCATCGTAGACGGGCTGCGCCAGCATATCGCTTACAAAAACCTTGTCGGTCTCCACACCAGTGTAATCAAAGAGACCAATACCAGGCATCGTCTCCCCCGTAGGAGTGGTAAATCTTTGACCAAACAGTTCTCTGGCATTGCCGGTAACAAACCATACCTGCCCACCCTCAATGGCCGTGCGGATCGTGTCGCCATACTGCGCGAAGTGCGGCGCAACGGCGGCAAGATTGCGTGCCTTGCCATGACCGATGTAAACAAAATCGTAGCCGGTGGGGTCGATGACCTCATCTAAATTCACTTCGGTGATCTCTGAGGTATTGCCAGTTTCGGCAATGCGGCGCTGCAGTACCGTCAGGTTTTTGTAGTCACCGTAAAGATCAAGTGCATTGCTGTAAAGATGGAGTATTCTGATGTGTTTCATTTTTTCAGCTCCTCCAGTATTTTACCTTCGTTGCCAAAGGCGGATGCGGCAAGAATATAGATGTCGCCCTTGGTCTTGCGGAAGGCTTCCTTTGTTTTGGCCATATCGGTCTCCATCAACAGGGTGTTATCATCAAATCCTGCTGTTTTAAGACATACAGCAGCATCCAGCGCACGGTTGCCGGTGCATAGGATTTTCTCCACTTTACCCTTTAAGCGCTCAAATGCTACATCATATAGCCAGGATACATCCTTATATTCCATATAAATGACATTATTGATATACAAGGCAATGCTCTTCTCTCCCGGCTGCTCCAGCACATAACTGATGGATTGATCGAGAGATGCGGCGTTTTGCTTGGTCATCATCAGTACGGTGCGGCGACCGTCAAACTTGAAGTCATCCAGCCGCTCCTTCGCCACATAGAAATCGGCGCAGCCTGCCGCAAACTGTTCCACGCTGATACCGGAGGCCGTGCAGCAAACAGCGGCTGCCGCCACAGTATTAAAGAAGTTGAAGGTGGTATTGTAGGTAACATGGACGGGCGTACCATTGATGGTGATGCACTTGCCTGCAAAGTTGGCATCGGTGCCGAAGAAATCCGGCTGATGGGAACCGTAATCGCAGTGAGAGCAATGGAATTTACCCAAATGATTGTAATGGTAAAACTCATAATTCATCGGATGGAAACAATGCGGACAGATCTTGCAATCATTGGTGCCGCTGACACAGTGATCGGTGGAGCGCTCGGTGCGATCCATAGCAAAATATATGGTATGATAGTTCCCGGCAAGATTCTGACTGATTGGCTCATTGGCATTCAGGATCAGCGTCATATCCGGGCGCTTGGCAATCGCCTCAGCAATCTTTTCAAATACCAGATCCGGGTTGCCGTTACGCACCACCTGATCCCGCAGGAGGTTAAGCACAAGGTAATAATCCACGGGAATCTCCGCGAAGATAAAGCGGGACCAGCACTCATCTACCTCCAGCACTACATAGTCGGCACGAACAACACCGCCCAGTGTACAAGCGGAAAGCAGAGTGGTAGCTACGCCGGCGGTCAGATTCGAGCCCTTCGCGTTATTGATAACAGTAAAGCCGTTTTTGCGCAGCACATGGGCAATGAGATTGGATGTGGTAGTTTTTCCATTGGAGCCGGTAACACAAATAACTCGGCCGGAAAAGCGCAGTTTTTTCATGACATGGGGATGCAGACGCAAAGCAATACGCCCGGGAAGATCGGTACCACCTCCCAGCAATGAGCCAACAGCGCTTAATACACGGCACAGCAGCGCCGTAAAGAAGAATCGAATCGTATCGGTTCCCTCCTTTGGGGTGAATTTTTATAAATTAATAGAAATACTATACCACAACTCCCTGCATTTTTCAATGTAACATCCCGCATTTGACGCAGGATATCGAACATTTTGCGCAATACATTTGGAATTGTCCATTGATTTTATGGAGCCTTTGTAACTGGCTCGATATGTTATTTCCTATTTCGGCAAAAAGCGAGCCGCCCCGGGCAAGGGCGGCATCACATAAGCAAGATAGAATTATGACTCCAACATCTCCTCAGCGCTCTTCAGGGCACTATCGGTGATATTCTCTCCCACCATAATACGGGCCAATTCCTGCACCCGCTGCGGGCGGGTCAGCTCCTCCACACGGGTAAAGGTGCGGCCATCTTCCACCGTCTTGTAGATGCGGTAGTGGTGGGCGGCACAGGCCGCGACTGGCGCCAAATGCGTAACGCAGATGACCTGACGGTGGCGTGCGACTTCGGCGAGCTTTTTACCGATCTTTTGCGCGGCGCGACCGGAAACACCGGTATCCACTTCATCAAAAATGATGGTACCAATGCCATCTTTTTCGGCCAGTACATTCTTGATGGCCAGCATAATACGCGCCAACTCACCGCCGGAGGCGATCTTGGCCAAAGGCTTTGCTTCCTCACCGGTATTGGTACAGATCATGAATTCCATTTCATCAGCGCCAGTAGGGCCATAGGGCTTTTCCCGGCGGGTAATGGAGAACCGAACACCAGCCATATCAAGATAGGCCAACTCCTGTTCTACTCGCTCGGAAAACTCCGCAGCAGCAGCAAGACGGCAAGCCGTCAAGGCCTCTGCCACAGTGTGCAGCACCAAGTTGGCTTCATCCAGCTCTCGCTGCAGATGGGCAGTCAATTCATCACTAAGCTCCAGCGATTGATATTCTTCACTGATCCTCTCGAAGTATTCCAAAATCTCTGCAATAGAATTGCCATATTTCTTCTTAAGCTTATAGATAGTATCCAAGCGAGATTCGATGGCATCCAGCTGGCGTGGGTCAAAATCAGCGTCCTCCAGCGTATCGCGGGCACGGCTGCCAAGCTCCTCCAACATATAGTAGGCATCGCTGAGCTTTTCACTGTATCCCCCAAACTCCGTAAGGTACTTAGCCGCGGTGTCAAGTTCGGTAGAGACCTCCTCCAATGCTTCCAAAACACCGCGCATTTCTTCTCCATTGCCATTAAGCAAGGTGTAAACTGCCCCCAGCGATTCAGTAATGCGCTCGGCATTGCGGATGCGCTTCTGCTGCTCAACCAGTCGTTCCTCTTCCCCATCGGACAGCTTGGCATCGCCGATCTCCTTAATTTGAAACTGAAGAATATCCATACGCTGCAGCTTATAGCTTTCATCCATCTGCAGTTTGTCCAGACGGGCGGCGCAGTCGCACATCTTTTCGTAAGCGGCGGTGTAAGCAGCCATTTCCTGCCGGTAAGCGCCGTAGCTATCCAAAAAGCCCAAGTGCTTTTCGGCGCTGAGCAACTCCTGATTATCATGCTGACCATGGATATCAATGAGCAGTGAGCAAACTTCCCGCAGCATTGCGGCAGTAGCCGGGCGGCCATCCAAACGGCACTGCCCCTTACCGGAAAGGTCGATCTCCCGCTGAACTAAAAGCTGGTTATCCTCCAATGGATAGCCAAGTACTTCAATCTTTTTGCAGAGTTCTTCCGAAATTTCGGTAAACAGTGCGGAAACAGTGGCCCGGGTCTCCCCGGTGCGGATGATCTCCTTGAAGGTCCGTCCGCCCAGCACGGCATTGATAGCACTGATGAGGATGGTCTTACCGGCACCGGTCTCGCCCGTGAAGACATGGAAGCCCTGCTGAAAATCAATGGTGGCCTGACGGATGACGGCAATGTTTTCGATGTAAAGCTGAGAAAGCATGGGGAGCTCCTTTCTCTAGTGGCATTGTGACAGTTTTTTAGCGGGAGAGATTTTTCTTCATGAGCTCCCGCAGATGGGCGCAGAATTCATCGGCAAAATGCTCGGTCTTAAGCAAAACAAAGATGGTGTTCTCCCCTGCGATGGTGCCAAGGATCTCCGGGCGATTGCTGTTATCCACCGCCTCGCACACAGCGGAAGCCATCGCGGAATGCGTCTTGATGACAACGATATTACCGGCGCAATCCACTGAACGGATGCTGCGCATAAAGACCGAATCACCGGAAAGCTGCAGGGTATCAGCCGGTGCGGTATTGCTTTGCGTATAGTAGTAAATGCCGCTGGGCGAAAGCACCTTGACCAGGCGAAGGTCGCGGATATCGCGGGAAATGGTAGCTTGGGTAGCATAAAAGCCGTTTGCCTCCAAAAGAGATTGCAGTTCCTCCTGCGTGGTAACAGTGTGATTCTGAATCAGTTCCAGAATTTTGGCGTGTCGTGTTGCTTTCATGGTCATTAACCCCTTTGCAGCAATTTGTGGGACAGGATCTCGAAGAATTCGTGTTCCCCAAAGGAAACAAAACGAGCTGCTTTATCACTTTTACGCACCGTTACAGCCGTTTGCGGCAGCAATTCAATGCGTTCTCGGCCATCCACCACCGCGCACATGGACTGGTGGCTGCGAATGGTGACGCTGCGCCCTGCCGAAACCACAATGGGACGAACAGAAACACTGTGCGGGCAAATGGGAACAATAGAGATTGTGGAAAGACCGGGATCAATGACCGGGCCGCCAGCCGAAAGCGAGTAAGCGGTAGAACCGGTTGGAGTGGATAGAATCAATCCATCTGCCAAATAAGAATTCATGCGGCGGCCATCGCAGTCGATGGTAAGATCAATAATATTCGTCATGACCGGCTTGGTGAACACGATGTCATTGAGGGCAAAGGGCACCATGAGCTCTTCGCCGGACTCTCCCTGACGCGTAAGTGAGATACCAAAGCGTTCTTCAGTTGTGTATTCCCCGGCTAAGATACGATCAAACGCCTTGGCAGCATCTTCCGGTTCCACCTGGGCCAAAAAGCCCAACCTGCCAGCATTGATGCCCAGCACCGGCAGCCCATGCGCTGCCGAGTAATGCGCCCCGTCGATAATGGTGCCATCCCCACCGATGCAGAGAATCATATCAGTGTGAGCGCAAGTTGATTCCATATTGATCACCTGCACATTGGGCGGATAGAACGCCCCCGGCACAGGAACCGCAAAAACACCGCAGCCGCGCGCAGCCAATTCCCGGCAAACATCCCAGGTGACAGTCGGGACATTTTCCCTGGAAAAATTAGCAATTAGAAAGAAATCCAACCGGCAGTCCTCCTTTCCGGTATATTATTCGCTGAATGTTTGGTGAGAAAGGCGGACGATTTCCGCCGGTATGGGCAAGTCGCTCTCATACTCACCTTTTTTGAGATGCATAAGGTATTCGATATTGCCCTCCGGGCCCTTGACCGGCGAAAAGGTGAGATGGATAGGTGTAAAGCCATTATCCTTTGCAAAGGAAAGAGCGTTTTCCACCACCATCACATGAGTGCTCTCTTCCCGTACCACGCCCTTTTTCCCAACCAGTTCCCGGCCGGCTTCAAATTGGGGCTTGATGAGACAAACAGCTTCGCCGCCCTCTTTCAGCAACCGATACAGGACCGGCAGCACCAGCTTGAGCGAAATAAAGGAAACATCAACCGAAGCAAAATCCAGCAGCTCCGGTACCTCTTTTTCGGTAACATGGCGGATATTGGTGCGTTCCAAATTGATAACTCGTTCATCACAGCGGAGTTTCCATGCGAGCTGTCCGTAGCCGACATCGATAGCATAGACCTTGACGGCGCCGTTTTGCAGCATGCAATCGGTAAAGCCGCCGGTGGAAGCGCCAATGTCGGCACAAATACAGCCATCCAACCGCAGGCCAAATTCCTTCATGGCCTTTTCCAGCTTTAAGCCGCCTCGGCTGACATAGGCCAGCTGGTCGCCCCGGACTTCAATTTGATCCTCCGGGGAAATGGTCATGCCGGGCTTATCCGCCTTTTGGTTATTGACATATACCTGGCCCGCCATAATGATACCTTTTGCACGGTCGCGGCCAGTGCAAAGGCCGCGTTCCACCAAGGCAGCATCCAGTCTTGTCTTTTCTGTCATAGTTCTGGTTCTCCCCTATTCTTTAGTGATTGCGCTTAGCCAGGGTATCAGCCAGCTCATACAGCATTTCATCATCCAGCATTGTGCCCTTTACAGCTAGGTCAGCCTCCAACACCAATCGACGCACCATTTCACGGGCCTTTTCCACGCCATACAGGGTGATATATGTGGTCTTGTGATTTTCAGCATCGCTGGCGGATTTGCCCAATTCCTCACTGGTTTCGGTCACATCCAATATATCATCGACAATCTGGAACGCGAGGCCAATTTTGGCTGCATATAGATCCGCCTGAAGGATGACATCCCGCGGGGCACAGGCGGCAAGGCACCCCAGCACTGCCGAAGCTCGAATAAGCGCTCCGGTTTTCATGCCGTGCATGGCTTCCAGCTCCTCTGGGGTCATGGGCACTTCCTCCGGCATGGTATCTATCACCTGGCCGCCGATCATACCCTCTACCCCAGCCGCACATGCCAACTGGTTAACACAGCGCAGAACAGTTTCCGCCGGAAGGCTGCCGCTGAAATAGGCGGAGGACACTACCGAAAAAGCGTGGGTCAACAGGGCATCCCCGGCCAAAAGAGCGATGCCTTCCCCAAACTGAACATGGCAGGAGGACTTGCCGCGGCGCAAATCATCATTATCCATGCAGGGCAAGTCATCGTGGATGAGCGAATAGGCATGAATCATCTCTACGGCACAGGCCAGTGGCAGAGCAGCTTCCACATCGCCACCGCACAGCTCACACATCGCCAGGGTAAGACAACCGCGAACGCGCTTGCCACCGCCCAAAAGGCTGTATGCCATTGCTTCGCTCACCTTACCCTGCGGCAACTCCACCGAGGGTAAATATTGCGGCAGGGTGGTTTCTATCATGCTGCAATAGGTAGGATAACGCTCATTCCAGGTCATTGATTTCGTCCTCCAGCTGCATTTTTCCCATTTCTACTGTCTGGCGGGCAGCGGCCAGCAACGCATCGCAGCTGCGGCTCAACTCCAAGCCCTTGGTGTAAAGGGCAATCGCTTCCTCCAACGGAAGTTCTTCCGATGAAAGGCGGGCAACAATATTTTCAAGCTCCTTGAGCTCATTTTCCAGTGTTTTTTGTGCCATAGCTACTCCTTTCGGATATTAATGGCTGTTACTGTGGAGAGAACTTCTCCATCCTTCAAGCGGGTCAATAGGGGATCCCCAGGGCGGAGTTTCCCACAGGTATAAATCGGTATCTTGTCCGTTTCCCGCACCATATAAGTAATGGTATAGCCCCGTTCCACCGGCAGGGCGGGATCTAAAAGTTCCAACTGGCCTCGTTGGTGAGCAACCCGCTGGGTCATCCGCCACAGGGCGTGCTGCATATTGCCCTGAAGCAACTGAATAAGATAGGCCAGGCGCTGGCGATTTTTGCTCCACAACACCATAGGGGAACGAGCCCGTAATACTCGCTGGAGCGAAGCCGTGTGCTGCAGTGCCATAGTCACGCGACGGCTAATCGCCTGCTGCAATTCGCTCCTAGCAGTATTCAGCTCCGCCAAAAGTTCCTCTTTGGATACACAGCAATACTGGCAAGCAGCCGTTGGGGTCGCAGCCCGGATATCAGCAACTTCATCAAGCAGAGTAATATCCACATCATGTCCGACCGCCGAAATAACTGGCACTGGGCAGACCGCTACTGCCCGCAGTAGGCGTTCATCATTGAAGACTGCAAGCGTTTCGGAAGCGCCACCGCCCCTAGCAATGATAAGGATATCGCAGCGATTTTCGGCTATGACACAGTGCAGGGCATAGAGAATCTGCTCTACTGCTGCACTGCCTTGCACCGTGGCAGGATAAAGTATAAGCGGAATCAGATCATTATGTCGCTGCATCCCGGTGATGATATCCTGCACAGCGGCGCCTTCTGCAGAGGTAATAACGCCAATGGCCCGCGGAAAGAGAGGTGCTTTGCGTTTGCGCTCTGGAGAAAGGAGTCCCTCAGCCAGCAGCTTTTGCCGAAGAGCGGTATAGTCAGCGCTGCCGCTTCCCTGTCCCATGTTTTGGATATCATAAGCAGAAAGTTGATATTGCCCGTCCCGTTCATACAGGGTAACTGCCCCCCGTACAATAACGGTACTGCCCTCCTCCGGAAAGGAAGGAAGTCTTTCGGCATAGCGTGCAAACATCACACAATGCAGGGAGGCGCCGCCTTCACTAATGGTAAAATAGAAGTGCCCTGAGCTGCTGCGCCAGCTGACGCTGGTAAGTTCTCCTTTGACAAGGAGATCACCCAAAAGTGTATTCTCCTCCAACTGAGCCCTCACATAGCGATTAAGCTGCGAGACCTTGATGATTTGCGCCGGCATGATGGCACCTCCTTCCATGCATTATTGGGGTTTATTGCAAAAAGGGAGCCTGCCACCCACCGGCTGCAGCACTCCCCACTATCATTCTTCGGCTTCCTTAGGGAGAGCTGCTTCGCCCATCGTTCCACGAACATAACCGCCCAACACGCCATTGATGTAGGAAGCATCCTCCGGGCCAGCATACTTTTTGGCCAGTTCCACCGCCTCATTGATAACAGCGCCGACCGGGGCATCCTTGACATAAGCAATCTCAGTGATGGCCAGCATAAGAATGGCCAGCGAAACCTTGGGCAGACGGTTTGCTTTCCACTTTTTGCTGTACTGCTCCACAGCGGAAAGGTTGTCCTCCCAGTGCAAGCGCACCTGCTGGGCAATTTGGACCGCGTATTCATCCACCGATTCATCCCGGAAGATAAGGGCGTTATCCACCATTTCATCCACCGAGTTATCGTTGAAGTTCATTTCGAAGATCATGGAAAGCGCCTGCTCACGGGCTTCGCGTCTGGTCATATTTTGTCGTCCTCCATTCAGTAAGACAGCCCTCTTAATATATACGCTATTAAGAGGGCTGTCGAATCGAGCTCTTATTCGGCGGTATTGGCGGTACGGGGTACCGAAACACCGGCAATGTAAAGGTTCACAGTAGCTACTTCGATACCGGTCATGCTCTGAACGGCATCTTTCACCGCCTCCTGCAGCTTTCGGCTGAGGACGGGGATCTTGGCATTGGGCTCCACCAAAAGACGGATGTCAATGGTTGCCTTGCCTTCGTTCATCTGAATCGAAATAGGCTTAATGGTCTGCTTTTCCAGCAGCCAGCCGCCAATATTGGAAACGATGGGGGCAAGGCACGCCACACCCTCTACTTCTTTTACTGCATATTCTGCTATCGAAGCCACGACCTCGGAGGAGATCTTCAGACTGCCGGCAGTGTTTTCATATTCCATAAGTGTTGCACCTCCTATGTTAGGACTAATACCTTTATATTATAGCAATATTTTTGCCCGGTGGCAACTACTTTATTTCAATGATGGAAACATTGCTTTCCTCTACCTCCACCTCGCTCATTACAGCATCCATAATCTGCGCGGCCTCGCTATCGGTAAGTCCAGTGCTCTGCACAATGACATCTACCTTATCTTCATCCAGGTAAACCATGCATTCCGTAAAACCCTTGGCCTTAATAATGTTCTCGATCTTGCCCTCGGTCTCGATGGTCTTGGCCAGTGACTGCGCTTGCTGTGCCAATACAGCAGCTGCCCCCTCCTCCATAGCAGAATCCTCCAGCATATACTTGAGGGCATCCATTGCTTCATCGCGGGACTGTGTACGGGAAAGTCGTGCCGATACAAAATAGGCATCCCCGTAATTGGCCGTTCCTTCATTATCATTGGTGGTTTGATTGGTATTTCCAGCCGCCACATAGTCGGTCTGTTTCATGTAATCCCAGTTGAGGTACACCGCCGCCCCCAGCGCCAGCACCAATGCCCCCAGTACAATATGGCCCTTTTTGATGGAAAGTTTCATCTTGCTATGCACTCCTTTTTGTAGGCTCTGTGATTTAATCTATCAGTGACCGGCGGCGCCGGAGCTGATCTTGGAAACGGTAATCTTAGCAGAGGAAATATCCAGCGCGGTTTTTACCGCCGCGGTAACCTGTGCCACCACCTTGGGGGCTCCTCCTCCGGCGCACACCACCACTACGCCTTTGATCTCTGGTTCATTGAGCGCCGTGACCAGGGGGCTGCCGCCGTCCTCCACCATAACATAGCTTTGCTCGGTGGTGTTTTTCTGTTGGGATTTTCGCTGATCATCACTTTTATATTCTTCGCTTACATCGCTGTTCACCTTTTCGGTAACAGCATAGGTGTAGGTGTAGCCACTTTTCAGGGTGATCATCACCTCGACCTCCCCTACCCCGTCAATGCGCCCCAGGATTCCCTCCAGGCGGCTTTCCAGCGCGGCGGCATATTCTTCTGCCGAGGGAACTGTCTCCTGCTGAAATTGTTTTTTAGCACCATCCGTTTTCAGCATCGGCGCTATCCCAATAAGCAGGATCCCCAGCAGTCCCGCGGTCATAATCAGCGTGGTCCTGGAGGACTTTTTCTCAGGATTCCCATTTTTATCCCGCATCTTTTCCATAGGTTTCTATCCTCACATCCACTCCCAGTTGGTAGCCCAGTGCTCGGCTAATGGTCAAAGATTGATCCATCACGCGTGCGGGCAGCCGTAGCAGTAAATAGACCCCCTCTGCGCTATCCGAGTGCTCCTCTGTTTCCATGTATATTTGGTATTCCCCCGGCTTTATGCCATAGTCGGACAGATATTCCTCTGCCGTTTTCTCCAGTTCCTCCTGTGAGAGATATTTGATCCGTTCTATAAAGTAGTCCTCTGTTCGGCCGGCGATCTCCTGCCTATACCGCTCCGCTTCTTCCATATTCATCTCCAATTGGATATTAGCCCGGCCGCACCAAGTAAAAATACAAACCAGCAAAAAAGCCCCTAGCAAAAGCTGCATCAATGGCCGAAATCGCTCACTTGGGGTAAGCAGCAGTACAATGCCGGAAAAAAGCACCCCCGCAAATATGGTATAGCACCAGTTTTGGATTGCCTGCATAGCTTATCCTCCCTTGAAGGCCAGTATCATAAGAGAAGTGGAAACAATAAACAGCATGGCATAGTACAGGGTAATGGCCAGCATGACCGAAAGTGCCGAGCCAACCGATTTAAGCAAACGAGAAAGTTCTCCAGCACCCAGCATTTCCCCCACAATGCCACCCGCTGCCGTAACCAGCTGCCACAGTGTCACCCGCAATAATACCGGCAAAAAGGTCAGCACAGCAATCGCTATCCCGGCCGCGCCAACGGTACTTTTAACAAGCTGAACACACCCCTGTGTCGCCATAAAAAGCTCCGAAAGACTGCCGCCCACTCCAGGGATCAGACTGCTGATCATAAACTTTGTAGTCTTGACCGCCACATTGTCACCGCCACCCGCTATGGCGGATTGCAGAGACAACAGCCCCACAAACAGCGTCATGGTAAGACCCAATGCCCATGTAATCAACTTTTTGAAGCCCGAAACAATCCCGGCCAGTCCCATCTGCGGAACCACTTCAGTAACAATAGCCAAAGAAAGATAGCAGCTGATAACAGGCACAAATGCCGCCTGCAGCAGAGAGCTGATCCCCTGGCACGCACCAAACAGCAGCACATTGTAGAGCGCACCTGTCATGGGTTGGCCTGCTGTGGTCATGATTCCGGCAAAAACCGGGATATACACTGTGAGAAACAGGGAGAAATCCGCAAAGACAGTATGGAGTGACAAAATACACTCGATGACCGGACGAATGAGAAGCGAAATGACAAAGACCGTCATAATGATGGAAAACACCTGGTGTACACCGCTGCCCAGCGAACTGCCAATCCCCTTGACAAGGCTGCACAGCAGCACTGCGCCGACCAGCGAAAGCAATACTCGCAGCGGAGCGCCCAGATGTTCCTTAAATGCGTCAGTAAAAATCTTCCACACTTGCTCCACCGGCATGGAAATGAGCTTCGAAAAAGAGCTGATCCCCTGCTGTTCCATCTGCTCCGCCACTTCCGGCGGAATAGCATCCTTTACAGCGGTCATGTCCTCTCCCGCAAGATATTGCTCCACCTCAGCGGCAGGATCGATAGTCTGCGCCCGCACCGGAAAAAGTACCACGCACCCGCAGAGAATCAGCGCAAGCAGAAGCCTAACTATATGTTTCATAGGCGCAGCAGCTCCCCGGCCATTTCCAGCAGCGAAGCAAATACTGGCATGCTCATCATCACTAATGCTGCTTTGGCGGCCAGCTCCACCTTGGCAGCAATCGCTGTTTCTCCGGCATCTCGGCAGCACTGGCTACCCAATTCCGCCACAATACAAACCCCTAATGCCTTTAAGATGATGGCGGTCAATTCACTTTGTCCGGAAAGTCCGGATAGAATATCCTCCAAGCCGGAAAAGATGTCCTTCATTTGCCCCAACAGATACAGCAGCACAAAGAGTCCACACCCCAAGGAAAGCAGCATAGCAAACTCCGGCCGCTGCCCCCGCAGCGAAAGCGCCAGCAGTGCTGCGATAATACACAGAACGATCAAAGCGGTAATTTCCATAGTACCACCAGCCCAAATACTTCCTTGACGGTATCAAAAAGACCGCTGATCTCATAGATAAGCATGGTAAGCACCACGATAAGCCCTGCCAGGGAGGTAAGCATCGCCTGTTCCTCCCGGCCGGAGCGCAGCAGCACCTGGTACAGCACCGATACGATAATACCAATCGCCGCTATTCTGAAGATGAGATCCACTTCCATGCTGTTTCCTCCATCAGATAAGCAGGACCACCAACGCCAATCCACCCAGCATTCCCAGCCGTCGGAAAAGCGTCCCCTGTCGGTTCTCCTGCTCTGTCCAGTATTTTTCCTCCTGCCGCAGAGCCATCAGCGCCCCTATCAGTGCCTGTTTCTCGACTTCCATCGTCGTACTCCCCAGCACCTCCGTCAATGGCATCATTGCCTTTTGAAATGCTTCCGGCAACGCCGTGTTTTGCATTATATCGATCAATGCCATTCCAAAGTCCGCCTCCGGTTGGGACGCCAACTGCTGCGCAAAGGCCCATTCCAGATAAGCGCTGCGCTCCGCCAACGCCGCGGCAATCTGCGCAGGCGGCTGGGAGGTTAATTCCATCTGCCGCAGAAAATCTCCCCAGTAGCGTCCCAGCAGAGCTGCTAACTGCCGTCGGGTACGCAGCCGCCCCGCCAGAGTAAATCCCATCATCGTACATCCGCCCAAAACCAGCACCGAGCCCAGCAGCTTTGCGATCGTACTCATCCCTTGTCACCACCGTTCCACTTGCTTCTCCTACCGGCAGCCCCAGCAGATAAAGATGGCTGAATGCTCCGGTTTGCATTAATCTACGCAGCATAGCGTTGTAAAATGGCTCCTGCCCCACACCACAATGTACCGTGACCACAAAACGCACCCCGCAGAAAAAAGCATACTGTATAGCTGTTGCTTCGTGTTCATCCGCAATCTCATCACAGAGAATGACCTGCGGCGAAAGGGTGCGGGTGGCTCGCCTAATGGCTTCCGCCTTGGGCAAACCACTGAGGATATCTGTACAGGGGCCCAGCTGGAATGCACATTTTTCACCATCCCAGCCGCTCAGCTCATTGCGTTCATCCAGCAGGACGGTTCGGCTGGATGTTCCTCCTTCTCCGGATGAAATCAATCGGCACAGATCCCGCAAAATGGTGGTTTTTCCGCTGGCCGGCGGCCCAGCCAAAATCAATCCTTGTGAACGCTGCCAAACAGAATAAATATCAGATGCCGCCCCAATAACTTCCCTTGGCAATCGAATGCAAAGCGACAGCGCCCGTCCCTGCCGCACAGCATAAGGCTGCATGCACACCCCAATACGAAACCCGCCCTGCGCTGTAAAAAAGCCCTGCTCCAGCGTTTTTTCTATCCCGTGCAACGAGTGTCCACAAAGCGAAAGCATTGTCTCCTGCACCAGCTCTTGCGGTATTATAAAGCCCTGCTCTGCCGGTACAACTGTGCCGGATTTAGAAAGGAATAGTGTCCGCTCCCCGACTGTAACCACCAGTGGCTGACCCGACCGCAGACGGATCTCTGTCATTTGTTCCAGCAGCGTCGGCGTGGCTTGCCGCAGAATTGTGACAACCGGCTGCGGTAACTGCCCCAAAAGCTTCTGGACATCCCACATCATAGGTCCCTCCTTGTCCTTTGGTGCATCATATGGTGCCGGGACAGGTTTTATGCATGCCGTAACAGTAGGCCAACCGCATACCAATAAGCCTAAAAAATAAAAACAAACTGCCCTTTATTTGTTAGACAGTATAACTACTATCCAGCAAATAAAAGGCAACTCAATAGATCCACACTGCCATGACGGTAAATTGCATCTATATGCCACTTTTGATCGCTACCAGTAAGGCCGCAGATGAACTCTCCATTGCTTCCGTCACACGCGGTATTGGGGATCTAAATCTCCGCACCTGCCTTGTCAACATTCAAATGCGTGTTGAGGATTGGCTGGCGCTTTTTCTGTTTGCAGCACTTCTCATATCCTAGCTTATATGGAAGGTGATAGCCCAACGATTGAATTTCGGAATGTATCCTTTGCCTATCTGGGCAGTTCGGAAGGCAGTTTGAAGAATATTGACCTTACCATTCCGGATGGACAGTGTGTACTGCTGTGCGGGCGCAGCGGCTGCGGCAAATGTGGACTCCGAGAATAAAAAAGAGCTGACCCACGAAAAAACATCATTATGATTACCCACCGGCTAAAGGCCCTCCGCCACGCCGATCAAATCCTCGTGGTAGAGATAAAGGACAAATCGTCCAATAAGGAGCACCTGATGAACTTGATGGAGCGGGACGGAATTTATCGTCGCTTCATCAGTGGACGAAAGCAGGCGGCAGGCTGGAAATTGCAGAATCCTTCCCCTCCGCGAGCCTAAATAAAAAGCCGACCAAGGGTACAGCGACTGTATACCGGGTCGGCTTTTTATTTCTGTTTTAGTTCAGTGCTATTTTCAGCATTTTAATATTCTGCTCCATCAGCGAGAGATAACTCTCCCCTCTCTCGAATTCCTCTTTGGAAACATTCTGGCAGGAATGAAGCAGCAATTCCTCAGCACCAGTTGCCTCCGCAATGGTATCCGCCATCAGCCGGTTGGAAAGCTCAATATAGAAGATAGCCAGCACACCGCTTTGTTTTACTTCTTCTATAATGGCCGCTACTGTGGCCGCGCTCGGCTCCGCCTCGGAGGAACAGCCCGGGTAGGCAGCATAATACTCCAGCCCATAGTCGCGCGCCAAGTATAAGAACGGAAAACGGTCCGCAAAAATGAGCAAATCACGCTTTGCTTCCTTCACCGTTTTGGTCAACTCGCTATCTAATGCGCGCAGCTTTTCCGTATATTCTTCAGTATGGGTTTGATAATACTCCGCGCTACCTCTATCTGCTGCCTGTATTGCTTTACCGATGGCTTCCGCCATCAATATGGCATTCTTGGGGGAGGTCCAGATATGCTCGTCATACTCTGCGTCACCATGGTCATGCCCGTCGTGATCATGATCATGGCCATCCTCCCTGCTCCATGCAAAGCCGCTTTCGGCTTCCTCGGCTGCATCCACACAATCCATCAGCGTCAATACCTGCATACGGCTGGTATCCACCGAAGAAAGCACATTTCGCACCCATTCATCCGATTCCCCACCAATGTAGAGGAACACATCACAGTTTTGTATCGCTATGATGTCCTGCGGGGTCGGCTCGTAACTGTGTACCTCCGCGCCTGGCTTCAGCAGCATTTTTACCTCGGCATCCTCTCCCGCTATCTCCCGGGCAAAATCATACAGAGGAAAAATCGTTGCTACAATCTGTATTTTCTCGGTCTTCTCCTGTAAAGGTCCACACCCTGACAATAACAGAATAGCCAATAGTATCAAAACAAAGCGTTTCTTCATGGTTCTTTCTCCCGAAATTTGAGTCTCGTTCTCAAATTGTATTCTACCACAGCTTTTCTTATTGTCAAGAATTACGGTTTTCTTTGTGCCTCTCTTGCCGTAAATTTTGCAATTTGTTGATGGAATTCCTCTCTAACCAATGGTATAATGATTCCATACTATTGGAAGAAGGATCACATCTTATGAGCAATAAACTCGATTTTAACCAGAAAAGAGGCTTCATCTGCGATATGGATGGTGTCATCTATTACGGGAACCGCATTCTGCCTGGCGTACGGGAATTTATCCAATGGCTGCAGGATGAAAAGAAGGAATATCTGTTCCTAACCAATAACAGCGGCTACACCCCCAAGGAATTGAATCAAAAACTGGCACGCATGGGGCTGGATGTCCCGGAAGAACATTTCTACACCAGCGCCTTGGCCACAGCAGCCTTCCTTCGGGAGCAGGCCCCTGGATGCTCCGTTTTCGCCATCGGTGAGGCCGGGCTGCTGAACGCCCTATACGATGCCGGCATCACAATGAATGATGTTAACCCCGATTATGTTGTGGTCGGCGAGGGTCGCTCCTATTCGTTGGATACTCTGACAAAAGCGACCAACCTGGTCATGGCCGGCGCTAAACTTATCGGTGCCAATTCTGATGTCTCCGGCCCCATCGAGGACGGCATCGCCCCCGCCTGCCGCGCACTGGTCGCTCCCATCGAAATGGCCACCGGCAAGCAGGCTTATTTCTGTGGTAAACCCAACCCCCTGATGATGCGCACCGGCCTGCGCATGCTGCAATGCCACTCCGCCGAGGCAGTTATGGTCGGCGACCGCATGGATACCGATGTGATCTCCGGTCTGGAAAGCGGCATGTCCACCGTATTGGTGCTTTCCGGTGTTTCCACCCGAGAAACACTAAACACCTATGCCTACCGCCCCAGCATTGTACTGGATGGCGTCGGCGATATCCCCAAAATGGCCAAAGCGCAAAAGACTTCCTCCTAACTCTCCATACTCGATGATAAAAAAGACGGGCTGCATACCTTGCAGTCCGTCCTCTTATATCTGTAAAGTTTTTTAACTGTTCAGCGCCTTTTCCAACATCTCACGCAGGATATTGGGGTTGCCCTTGCCCTTGGAAGCTCTCATGCACTGACCCACCAGGAAGCCCAGCGCATTGGTCTTACCGCCACGGTAGTCCTCTACCACCTTAGGGTTGGCTGCCAGAATATCACTGACGACCTGCTCCAGCGCACCGGTATCGTTCATTTGGCGCAGACCCTTTTCCTCTACCACATCTGCCGCGGTCTTATCGCTGAAGATGATCTCCTCCAGCACCGTCTTGCCAGCGGTGGTGGAGATCTCTCCCGTTTCGATCATCGCCAGCATATCCGCCAGTTTCTCGGTGGAAAGCTTAGTATCGGCAAGGATGAGGTTTTTTTCATTGATAATGCGAGTAATATCGCCCAGCAGCCAGTTACTGATATTCTTCGGCTGGCACTTGCCCAGCGCCGCCACCGCCTCAAAGTAATCCGCCTTATCGGGGTTTTCCGCCATCAAATTGGCATCAAAGTAAGGCAGTTTATACTGTTTCATCAGGCGCAGCAGCTTATCATTGGGCAGCTCGGGGATGCTCGCCTTCAGCTCCTCCAGCCGGCTCTCCTCCACATAGATGGTTTTGAGGTCGGGTTCGGGGAAATAGCGGTAATCCTGGGCATCCTCCTTGGAGCGCAGCAGAATGTTCTTCCCGGCGATGTCATCCCAGCGGCGGGTCTCTTGGTGGATCTCCCCGCCGTTTTCCAGAATCTCAATCTGGCGGGCGGCTTCGTACTCAATAGCACGAACCGTAGCGGAGAAGCTGTTCACATTTTTCATCTCCACACGGGTACCAAATTCCGTCGCGCCCTCCGGCCGTACCGATACATTGACATCACAGCGGATAGAACCCTCCTGCATCTTACAGTCGGAAATACCGAGATATTGCAAGGTCGCCTTGATGGTATCCAGGTAGGCCTTTGCCTCGGCGGAGGAGCGCATATCCGGCTCGGAAACGATCTCGATCAGCGGCACGCCGCAGCGGTTAAAGTCCACCAGGCTGCCCGCAAAATCATCGGAATGGATCAACTTACCGGCATCCTCCTCGATATGGATGCGGGTCACACCGATGCGCTTGGTGTGTCCCTCTTCATCTACAATGGCGTCAATATAACCGTTTTCACACAGCGGAATATCAAACTGAGAAATCTGATACGCTTTGGGCAGATCGGGATAGAAGTAGTTTTTGCGGTCCATCTTACAGATATTATTGATACTGCAATGCAGCGCATAGCCCATGCGCACGGCATAGTCCACCACACTCTTATTTAAGGTGGGCAGAGTACCGGGCATACCGGTGCAGATAGGACAGCAGTTGGAATTGACCATGGAGCCGAAGGAGTTTTTGCATCCGCAGTAGATCTTGGTCTTGGTATTCAGCTCCGCATGGACTTCCAGACCAACGACAATTTCGTATTTCATGTTGTTTCTCCCTCCTTACACCACAGTGGCTACCTTGCACAGGCCGCCGCGCAGGGTCTCAAATTCCTTGGCAATGCCCAGAAGCTTCTCCTCCGAGAAATGCGGCCCAATGAGCTGCATTCCCACCGGCATCTCATGGTCCATGCCAATGGGCAGAGAAAGCGCCGGCAGGCCTGCAATATTCACAGTAATGGTGCAGATATCACTGGCGTACATCTTCAAGGGATCATGAACATTCTCACCAATCTTAAAGGCCGCGGTCGGCGCGGTGGGCGTCACAATAACATCGCACTGCTTGAAGGCCTCATCATACTCGGCACGCACCTTCTGCTGGAACAGCTTGGCCTTTTTATAGTAAGCATCGTAGTATCCGGAGGACAACACAAAAGTACCCAACATAATGCGGCGCTTTACTTCATCGCCAAAGCCTTCGCTGCGGGTCTTTTCATACATATCGTTCAGGTCGGTGTAGTTTTCTGCGCGGAAGCCATACTTCACACCGTCAAAACGGGAAAGGTTGGAGGATGCTTCCGCCGAGGAAATGATGTAATAGGCGGAAAGGCCGTACTCGGTGCTGGGCAGGCTGATATTCACCACCTTGGCGCCACGGGCCTCCAGCGTGCGGATAACCTGCCAAATGGCAGCACCTACCGCTACATCCACATGCTTATAGAACTCCTTGGGAACGCCAATGCGCAGACCCGCCAGGTCATACCCCAGTCCCTCGGCAGTCTTTGGATAATGGGTTGGCATGCTGGTAGCATCGTAGGGGTCCTGTCCACTGATGGTATAGAACAGGTTCGCTACATCCTCCACGCTGCGTCCCATCGGGCCAATCTGATCCAAAGAGGAAGCAAACGCCACCAAGCCGTAGCGGCTTACCGCGCCATAGGTGGGCTTCAGGCCAATAATACCGCAATAAGCGGCAGGCTCACGGATCGAACCGCCGGTATCGCTGCCCAGGGACATCACCGCTTCTCCCGCTGCTACCGCCGCCGCGGAACCGCCGGAGGAACCACCAGGCACCTTATCCAGCCCGTGGGGGTTATGGGTGATATGGAACGCCGAGTTCTCACAGGAGGAACCCATGGCGAATTCGTCCATGTTCATCTTGCCGGTCATCACATAGTCCACAGCCTTCAGCTTGGTGATGACCGTCGCATCATAGGGCGGCACAAAATTCTCCAGCATTTTGCTGGCGCAGGTCGTCTTGATATCCTTGGTGCAGATGTTATCCTTAATGCCGATGGGAATACCGGCCAGGGGGTGCAGCTCCTCCCCTGCCGCTATCTTTTTATCCACCGCTTGGGCCGTTTTCATTGCTTCCTCCGGAGTGGCGGTAATGAAAGCGCCAATTCCATTCTCCACTTTGGCAATGCGGGCAAAAGTATCCTCGGTCACTTCCACCGCGGAAACCTTTTTCTCTTTCATCAGCCGGTGCAGTTCGCCGCCGGTCAGTTTATACAGTTCCATGCTGTCCACTTCCTTTCCCTCTTGTTAACCTACCGTCTTTGGCACTACCACACAGCCGGCCGCCACCTGCGGAGCATTCTTCAGCACTTCATCCCGCGGCAGAGAAGGTTCCACCACATCCTCCCGAAGCGTCATGGTGTCTTCTACCTTGGGGGAAAGATCCCCAGTCTCCATTTCTGGCAGCCGCTCCACCATCTCAATGATGTTCTGCATATCCTTCTGGAATTTTTCCTCTCGCTCCGGCTCAATGGCCAGCCGTGAGAGCTTTGCGATTTTCTTGATATCGATCTCCATATTTTTTAAGAACCCCTTTCTATCAGTTCCAGTAATCCCTGCTCCGTCAGTACCGGCACACCCAGACTCTGCGCCTTGGTCAACTTACTTCCCGCGGCTTCTCCGGCCACTACATAGCTTGTCTTTTTGCTCACACTGCCGGAGGCCTTCCCGCCGTTTTTCTCAATGAGATCCTGGATCTCCTCACGGGAATAGTTCGGCAATGTGCCGGTTACTACTATGGTCATCCCCGCCAAAGCGGCCGATTGCTGCTCTGGCACCCACGGCTCCATACCAAGGGCCAGCAAATCATGGCACAACCGACGGTTATTTTCATCGTCAAAGTATTGCAAAACACTCTCGGCCATGATCTCACCAAAGCCTTCAATGGAAAGCAGCTCCTCTTTCGTAGCCGCTTCCACCGCCTGCAGGGAACCAAACCGCTGCGCCAGCAACTTCGCCGCTTTATCGCCGATATTGCGGATACCGAGGCCAAACAGCAGCGCACCCAGCTCATTGTGCTTGGATTTTTCCAGCGCCGAAAGGATATTCTCCGCCTTCTTCTTCTGGAATCCCTCCAGCCCCAGCAGTTCTTCCTTGGTCAGCCGGTACAGATCGGCCGGTGTCTTGGCCAAACCAGTCGCAAGCAGCTGCTCACACACCGCTTCTCCCAGTCCTTCTATATCCATCGCATTACGGCTGCAAAAATGGATCAAACTTCTCAGTATCTGCGCCGGGCAGCTGATATTGGGACAGCGGATAGCCGCCACCTCAGGATCGCGCACCAGCAGTGTCCCACAGGATGGACAATGGGTGGGCAGTGTATAGGCGGATGTCCCTTCCGGGTGGTTCTTTACCGCTATCACCTCTGGGATAATATCCCCGGCCTTCCGCACCACGATGGTATCTCCGATATTCACCCCCAGCTGGGTGATAAAATCCTGATTATGCAGGGTGGCTCGGCTCACAGTGGTGCCCGCCAGCTCTATCGGGTCAAATTCCGCGGTCGGCGTCACTGCGCCAGTGCGTCCCACCTGCAGCACCACATCCCGCAGTACCGTCTCCTTTTCCTCCGGCGGATACTTAAAGGCCACCGCCCATTTGGGATATTTGGCTGTGCTGCCCAAAAGCTCTCTATCTGTAAAGCGGTCCACCTTTATAACCGCGCCGTCGATCTGGTATCCCAGCGATCCGCGTAGCTCGCCTATCACTTCCACCTGTTTTATAGCGTCCTCTATGTTATCAAATACCTTGTAATCCGGCGAAACCGGGAACCCCAGCCGCCGCATCAGCTCCAGCGACTCACTGTGCCGCTCACAGGTCACACCCTCCAGCTGCTGCACATTAAAGCAGAAGATATCCAGTCCTCTGGCCGCCGCTATTTTGGGGTCCTTCTGCCGCAGCGAGCCAGCCGCCGCGTTGCGGGGGTTCTTCGCTGGTATCTCCTCCCGCAGCTCCTGTTCCCGCACCAGCCGGTTAAAGCTCGTCACGGGCATATACACTTCACCGCGCACTTCCAGCAGCGGCAGCGCCTCCGGCAACTGCAGCGGGATGCTGCGAATGGTGCGCAGGTTTTCGGTCACATCCTCCCCGGTAAAACCATCACCGCGGGTAGATCCCACCGCCAGCTCCCCATCATGGTATTCCAGCGAAACCGAAAGTCCGTCGATCTTCTGCTCCACCACATAGGTGGGGTTCGGCACTTCCTCCCTCACCCGCGCGTCAAAGGCACGCAGCTCATCGGTAGAAAATACATCCTGCAGCGAGCCCATCTGCACTTTGTGCGTGACCTCCCGGAAGGTGTTCTGCGCCTTACCGCCCACCCGCTTGGTCGGCGAATTGGGCGAAGCGTACTGCGGGTATTGCTCCTCCAGGTCCATCAGGCTGTGGATCAAACGATCATACTCATAATCCTCCAGCTCCGGCGCATCCAAGTCGTAGTACAGATGCATATGATGTTCAACCTGCTTTTCCAGCTCCCGCATTTTGCGGCGAATGTCCTCGCTCATCTGCACACCTCCCCAATTTAACCTATATATTATAGCAACTTTGCCCCACAAATACAATAAATTCCCGGTATTTCTTTGGGATGAATTTCACCCCACCAGCGCGCCGTAGTCCTGTATCATGCCCACCAGGTCATCAGTGCCGCCATACACCTCGGTATAGGCATCCGGCACCAGTCCCACTATAATCGTCTCCGCCAAGATCACATTGCATTGCGCCTGGCTGCTGATGCGATACCCCGGCAGCAGTGAGAGCATATCCACCGTTACCTGCAATTGAATCCGATGCCTTGTCTGGTTGATGCCTGCCTCGTCAAACTGATTGATGATCTTGGTCTTGACCAGCCCCACCGGCCGCAGCTGAAGCGCTACCAGCGGCCCCCGTCCCGCTAGGAACTGAATCCCCGTTAGGCTTCCCAGCGGCAGTTCCAGCTTCAGTTCACGGTACTGCTGCAGCGTCTGCAATATCTTCTCCAGCAGCTCCCCCTGCAGGCGGTTGATCAGCACAGTATCAGTGATTAGGGCAGTAGTCTCCCCGCTTTGGTTCTGCTGAAGGCTAACAAAAGATTGATACCGCAGCCCGTCCTCTTCCAGCACCTCCAGTACCGCCCGCTGGATCATCCGGTTCACCGCAATCTGCGTCTGGCTGGCCGCCGCTTCCCGCACCATTGGCCTTATGCCCATATCCAGTGCAATAATCCCCCCCACCAGACTGAGAAGCACTAGCACTTTGCCCCACTTTATATTCTGCATTTTTCGCCTGCTTGCATGGTGCTTTATCCTCACTGCGGCACTCCCCCTTTTGGGGCAGTATATTCTCAGCACCGGCGGGATGTTCCCCCTTTCCGCTATTTTGCATAAGATGCCATCAGGAGGTGATTCTATGCAGGAAATGATCTTTCAGGCGTCGCAGGGCTACCCCATGCCGGAATGCCTGTGCTACAACACCGCCGATCTGCGCATGCTGACTGAATTCTACTCCGGCCGTACCAGCGAGCTAACCACCACCATGCAGTACAGCTACCAGAGCACCATCCTGAGCAGCTGCCGCCCGGAAATTGCAGAAGCCATCGGCAAGATCAATATGGTGGAGATGCGCCACATCTCGCTGTTGGGCAGGTGCATTACCATGATGGGCGGTGACCCCCAGTTTATCCGTCCGGCACAGAAGCAATACTGGCACGCTGGCCTTGTCAATTACGCCACCGATCCCTGCTGTATGCTGCTGGGCGATATGCGCGCCGAACTGGATGCCGCCGATGCCTACCGCTCTGCGTCCCGTCTCTGCTGCAATGCCGCTCTGTGTCCCCTGCTGGAACGCCTGGCTGATGATGAAACCCTGCACGCCGAATGCCTGCAAAAACTCATCCACATGGCCGGTTGCTGCCGCTGAATAGCAAAAGGCCGGAGCCCCTTAAGAGGCTCCGGTCTTTGCTATATGTTCACAAGAGGAGAATGTCTAACTAAATCAGTCAGCAAGCATCTCGTACAGCTGTGCTTCAATGTACGGACCCCACCACTCAAGATAGCCCTTCTTGGTAGGATGGATGGCATCGCTCATGTAGGATCTCCACAGAGCATCGCCGGTCTTAACATTCTCATACATCGCATCATTGTGCCACAGATCCAAAACGGTGAAGTCATCGCCCCACTTTTCGTCCAGCTCATGGCATCGCTCGATCATGGTCTTGTAAATCTCTGCATTCTGTCCGCCGGAATAGGTCATTTCATCCTCAAAGTAAGTGCCGGTGATAACCAGAACACGAGCACCCCAGGTTTCCTTAGCGTACGCAATGATCGCTTCCAGCGCACCGGTGGTGGTTACTTCATCAAAGGTCGCAGGGTCAAAGCTGTCGCTTACTACGCCGGTCTCGCACTGACCCTTGGAGTCATTAGTGGAGAGCTGAACCACTACCAGATCCAGATCGGGATCAGTCTCGGCAGTATGGTTGCGCAGACGGTTGATATAGGACGAGTCAGCCGAAATGGAACCAGCAACACCGCCGCCGATAGAACCGTCGATGGAAGCAAGGAAGGTGCCGCCCTTAACTTCAATGGTGGAGATAGTACCATCCAGCGCATCAATATAAAGTGCCGGAGAGGTCTTACCGGAACCGAAGCCCTGGAATACAGAGGAACCAAGCCAAAGTAGCTTCTTACCTTTGATGGGACTGTCCGCGTTCATGGTAACCGTTTCGGGGTTATATTTATCGCTGTTGCCTTCATTCTTCATGCCGGTAACAGTCACCAGCTGCTGAACCGTGCTGGCGCCAATTACAATGATGATTGCCAGGATAGCGGCCAGGATGCGCAGGATAACCTTCTTGGTGGTGCGGCCACTCTTCTTCTTCGCCACTTCCTCACGGGTCACAGCCGGCTCGGTCTTGGGACGAGCGGGTACGGCCTTACCCTCTACCACATTACCAAGGGCCGCTTCCATAACAGGGGTCCACAGGGCATAACCCTTCTTAGTGGGGTGAATCTGGTCGTTCATGCAGGTGTGCTTCTTCGCTTCCTTGGTGTTCAGCTCACGGTCGTTCCACAGGTCGATTACCGCAACATCCCACTTCTTGGCGATGGCATACAGCGCCTCCACCATGTCCTTATATTCGGGAGAAGCATACTCGGGGTTAGTATAGAACGCAATGGGGCAATTCCAGGTCTTCTTGGCGTAGTCGATGATGTACTCGATCGCGCCGCAGATGGTCTTGGTATCATAGGCTTCACCGGCAGCCGCTACCTTGCCCAAAGGCTTCTTCTTGGTAGCATCGTTAGTGGAAAGCTGGCAAACAAACAGGTCGCAGGGGGTCTTGGGGTCCAGCGCCTTTAGACGAGCCACATAGCTCTTGGCGTTGTCGTCCACCAGAGTAGTACCACTTACTGCTTCCTTCACACAGGTAGCGCCGGTGCGGGCGGCGATCATGTCAACGAAAGACTTGCCATAGGCCGCAAAGCCCTTGGTGACGGAAGAGCCCAGAAAAACGATGTTCTTGCCCGCAAGAGGGCTGCTCTTCACCTTTTCCAGGCTCTCGGGGTTGTACTTACCGCTTAGGTTGCCGCCGTTCAGTAGACCAAATACACGGATAAGAACGATGACCAGAATGACCGCCAGCACAATCAGCAGCATGGTAAGACCATACTCCATAACACCGCTGGTGCAGTACTCCTTACACACCTGCTTTGTTACACCCAGTGCAGAGGCTACTGCCGTAAAAATTGGGTCGAGTAAGGACGAATAGAAAATTGCACGCCAAAAACTCAGCATAATTTCCTCCTTTTCGCTGCCATTAACCTTGCCTTGGTCTCTCGCAGCTACTTTACCTTCATTGTCAATATTTTGTTTATTTTATGGTTGGTCGACCAATTTAATTACAATATACTCCGCCCCCCCACCTCTGTCAATATCTTTATATGCGATTTTACATATCAGCATAAATTTTCTGTTATTCATTGTGCATTTTCACTACAAATTTTCAAAAAAAAGACGGCCTACCATCTGATAAACCGTCAATTTTTGTCTATTCTGTTAGTTTCGCAGCAGCCGCACAGCTTCACTCAACTGACCCACCGGCAGAAACTCCGCCTCGGGGTAGTCAGCCGTGTTCAGCGTCTTCATTGAGCTTTTCGGCAAAAGAAAACGCCGGAAGCCCAATCGGTAGCCCTCCCCTACCCGCTGTTGCACCTGCGGCGTGGAGCGGATCTCCCCCGCCAAGCCGATCTCGCCCAGCAGCAGCATATCATCGGGGATCACCTTATCCAGCAGGTTGCTCAGCACCGCCATCGCCACCGCCAGGTCAGCGGAGGGCTCGTCCGCCCGCATACCGCCAGCCGCGTTCACAAAGACATCCAGGTTCCCCATATAAAAGCCCGCGCGCTTTTCCAGCACTGCCAGCAGCATCGCCGTGCGGTTCATATCAAAGCCAGTAGCCACCCGCCGCGGGTTGCCAAAGCTGGTTTTGGTCACCAGCGCCTGTATCTCCACCAAAATGGGCCTGGTACCCTCCATCAGGCAGGTAATACAGCTGCCGCTGCAGTCCAATGGTCTGCCGGAAAGCAATGCCTCGCTGGGATTCGGCACCTCACGCAGGCCGTTCTGCCCCATCTCAAAAACGCCGATCTCGTTGGTGGAGCCAAAGCGATTTTTGTTAGCCCGCAGAATGCGGTAGCTCAGGTTTTTATCTCCCTCAAAGTAAAGGACCGTATCCACCATATGCTCCAGCACCTTCGGGCCCGCAATATTGCCGTCCTTGTTCACATGCCCCACAATGAACAACGGGATTTCCTGTCCCTTACAGGCGTCGATCAGCAGCATAGCCGATTCTCTCACCTGCGAAACGCTGCCCGGCGAGGAGCTGACGCTGGCGACTGAAAGGGTTTGAATGGAATCCACCACCACAATATCGGGCTTGTTCTCCAGTATCGTCTCTCTTATCTGTTCGGCATCGGTGGCCGCCGTCAGCAACACCTTTTCCCCGGTCACTCCCAGCCGGTTGGCCCGCAGCTTAATCTGCCGGGGGCTTTCCTCGCCGGAAACATACAAAACCTGCAAATCATCCTCCAGCGTCCGGCACATCTGCAGCAGTACTGTGGATTTACCGATCCCCGGATCGCCGCAGACCAGGATCGCCGCACCCGGCACAATGCCGCCACCCAGTACCCGGTCCAGCTCCTCCATGCCGGTGTGGTACCGCACCGATTCATCGGCATTAACAGTATCCAATGCCATCACCGGCGAAGCCTCCCGCTGCATTGCAGGCGCACCCTTTTTCTCCTTACCTATAATGCGTGTTTCCTCCACCAGGGTGTTCCAGTTACCGCAATCTGGGCACCGCCCCTGCCATTTGGCGCTCTCGTAACCGCACTCGGTACAGACATAAATACTTTTCTCTTTTATTTCTTTTACTGCCATGCTGTTTCCTTTCTTTACGCTGCTATCCCTGCGGGGCGTGTTCGTATTCCATCAGTGAGACGGTAATCAAAAAAGCCAGCATACCCTGGTATTTCTCTTGCTGCAGATCTTCCATATCCTTTGGGTTTGATAAAAAACCGCATTCTACCATCACTGAGGGGTTGGCTCTGTTGTTATTCAAGATAAACAGCGATGAATCTGCTTCCTTAATCTTGCGTTTATTGTCGGTCTGCAAATATGTCGCTATATTCTTTTGGATCCGCTCCGCCAGCTCTCGGCTGCCGTCCGCTTTGCCGTAAAAGACCTGCGCCCCATGCACATAGGACTGTGAAAAATGGTTCTGGTGAATACTCACCCCTACCGAGTTGGGGGTCCCTTCCATGATCTCCAATCGATTTTTCAAATCGCTGCGTTTCTGCGCCCGAACCGTTCCAGCGCCTTCATCTGCAAGCAGCGTATCCTTCTCGCGGGTCATCACCACACGGTATCCCATCAGTGTTAAAAAATCGCGCGCCTTTTGGGCAATTGACAAATTGATCTCACACTCACGCACCCCCGCAGCGGTTGCTCCGCCGTCCATACCGCCGTGACCGGCATCCAGCACCACTACCGACATATTATCCACTGCACCGGATTGCACTTGCTGTGCCAGTTGATCGTTCAACCCTGTAAGAAAATACCCGGCTGCCACCACAGTCATCGAAAATGCAAAGATCATTACTGCTTTGTACCATAGCTTCTCCATTCCATCACCCCGTCCCAACTTATGCAGCGGGGGTTCTCGCTATGTCCTACTCCCCTATTTTATCAGAATTGCCTCGGTGGTTCAATAGAGAAAGAACAAATTTTCGCCGTTCAATTTCAAAAAGAAGCAGAGCTTTTCCACTCTGCTTCCTTTTGCTTCAAACGCATTTGCCCAGTAAAACCGTAAATTCAATTTTGTTTTCCTCACAGCAGGTCGCCTTAATACTCCCCTTGTGCCCCTCTGCGATACTGCGTGCCATCGAAAGTCCGATTCCAAACCCTCCGGTCGTTCGCGATTGATCCACACGGTAAAAGCGGTCAAATAACCGCTCGACCTGCTGCCGGGTAAGTCCCGTGCAGGGATTCATGGTGCGAATGACCGGACCCTTTTTGCCCTTTTCCAAAGAAAGCTTAATGCAAGCGTGTTCATCGGCATACTTTACGGCATTATCCAGCAGGATGGACACCAGCTGGCGGATGGCATATTCGTCGCCAGTATAGGTAAGCGCCGGAGCAATCTCCAATTGGAGCTCATGACCGTTCGCTTCGGCATAATCCCGGAAGGACTCAGCCGTTTCGCTGATGGCCTCACTGATGGGGAATTCAGCCATTTTAAGGGGGCTTTGTTCCTCATCCAAACGGGAAAGACTGACCAGAGAATTGACGAGATCCCGCAGCTTTTCGGTTTGGGCCAGCGATTTATCGATCCATTTGTTCTCGCCGCTTTCCATTTCCAGCACCTTAAGGCTGGTAGCAATAACAGTGATGGGGGTCTTTAGTTCATGGCCGGCATCGGTGATGAATTGCTTTTGTTTTTCGCTGGCCTTCACCACCGGATCGATGGCGCGGCGGGAAAGCAGCGTGACGACGAGATAAACACACGCCACGCAGAACAGCATAGCCGCCAGTGAAAGCCACGCGGTGGTTTTCACTGTTTGTAAATCACGATGTGCATCCAGGAAAATGGCCATAAAACCGCCGTCTTCGCTTTGTGTGACAAAGCAACGATAGCCATTGACCCAACAATAACCGGCGCCGTGCTTTGCCGCGGCCTGCAGATACTCGGCGGTATCGGCTTCGGTCACCGCGGCTATTTTACCAAGGTCGGAGCGCAGAAGGGTGCCATCGGCATCATACCAAAGGACAAAATAGCGGGTGGAAAAGGGGGTTTCCGGCGTAAAGCCGCCTTCCGGTCGGGTCCCCGGTTTATCAAAGCCGCCGGGGGGTGACTGTGGCACCATGCCCCGGTTATTGCTGATGATTTGCAGCATGTTGGTCAGGCTGTTATCCACCGAAATATAATTTGCGGCATTGACGATAAGGCAAAGCGCCAGCAGCACAGCTGTAACAGCCAGCATGGCGATGCGGATAAAACGCTTACGCAGGGTTTTGATCATTTGGTTTCCTCCAGCAGATAGCCCATGCCGCGGTTGGCGGTGATGGTGACACCGCTGCCGATAGACTTGATCTTTTTACGCAAATTGGAAATATGCACCCACACCACATTGATCTCGGCATCGCTATCCCAGCCCCATACCCGCTCCATGATGCGGTCAGCGGAGAGAACCACCTTGGGCGAGCGCATAAAAAGCTCCATGACCTGGAATTCCCGGCCGCTGAGACGGACGGATTCCCGGCCGCAGGAAAGCACACCGGTATCGGGGTTAAGGGTAATATCGCCCCAGGTAAGCAAGGTGGGGTGGTAATCCTCACTGCGGCGTAGCATGGCCCGTACCCGCGCAATGAGTTCATCCGGCTCGAAGGGCTTAGGCAGATAGTCATCCGCGCCGACATTAAATCCGGTGATGCGGTCATCCTTTTCCGCTTTGGCGGTCAGCATCATAATGGGTGTCTTGATGCCCTCGGCCCGGAGCTTCTGCAGCACCTCCACACCATTCATCTTGGGCATCATCACATCCAGGATGATGGCATCATATTCCCCGCTGCTGCCGTATTCATAGGCATCAAAGCCATTGTGGACGGAATCCACGGCAAACTGGTTTTTTTCAAAAAAGGCCGTCAGCGCTTCCGCCAGGTCTACCTCGTCCTCCGCTATGAGCAGACGCATCTCCATCCCCTCTTTCTATCACAGCTATCTCACTTTTGGTTATATTATAATCTAAGGCTAAAGTCAACCTAAAGGCCGCAAAAGAGCGGCAAACAGGGTAAAAATAACCATCGGTTTAGAATAGCTGCTGTCCCTTTATTGAAATGATGCGTCCCCCTGCTCCAAAAGAAAAAGGACGCCTATTGGCGTCCTTTTTTGGAGCGGGTTACGAGGCTCGAACTCGCTACCTCCACCTTGGCAAGGTGGCGCTCTACCAGATGAGCTAAACCCGCAAATGGTGGCTCCGACTGGAATCGAACCAGTGACACGTGGATTTTCAGTCCACTGCTCTACCAACTGAGCTACAGAGCCGGAAATGGCGACCCGGATGGGGCTCGAACCCACGACCTCTAGCGTGACAGGCTAGCGTTCTAACCAGCTGAACTACCGGGCCATGTGTTTGCCGCCGGTTAATCTGCCGTATCGTATCGGCAACATTAGTAATTATACGGGAAACTACCGCTCTTGTCAATCCCTTTTTTGCTGTTTTTGCAGAAAGTTTTTACCGTCTCCGGGTCACATACACCATCCGTTGGGTCGTTGGCATCACCGGCACTCGGTCATAGCCGCCCCAACGCTCCAGCACCTCAAAGTGCTCCGCCTCCAACATTGCCGTCAACTCCTCGTCCTCCCAGGCCCATTCGCAGAACTGTTCCCCATCTCGGGTATACTGCTCTCCCTTTCCCCGCCGAAAGAAGTCCATCTGGATTTCTACCTTGTGCTCCTCAGGGGTATATTCATTCTGCCATACGCAAAAAAGAGCCTCGCTCTCCCGCACGAAGCAGTTGTTTCCCAGCACCTCCCGGTGTTTATAGGGGGTATTCACATCAAAGAGGAACAGGCCGCCCGGCTCCACAAAGAACTGTAACCGATGCAGCGCCTTTTGCAGTGCCTTCTTTCCCGGCAGGTGATTGAGACTATCCAGCGTGCACACTGCCAGGTCCACCGTACCATACAGATCCAGCTGTTCCAACGGCTGGCACAGGTACAGCACCGGCCGCTCCAGCGCCATGTTCTTTTCGGCAGCCTGCATCAGCATCTCCGGGGACGCATCCACCCCGATAACCTCAAAACCACGGCGGGCCAGCTCGGTCGCCAGTGTGCCGGTGCCGCAGCACAGGTCCAGCGCCAACTCCCGCTTGGGGTGGTACTGGGCCAATAGCTCCTCGCAGCGGTCGGCTATCACAGCCCGGTCCACATCCTCGGTCAGGGCGTCATAGTAGGCGGAGAAGGTCTCCTTATAGCTTGCCATCGGCCTGTTCCAGTCGTTCAAAGATGATATCATAGCCATTGGCACCGTACTGCAGGGAACGGTTTACCCGGCTGATGGTGGCGGTGCTGGCGCCCGTTTTCTCCACAATCCTGCTGTATACATTTTGCTCCTTCAGCAGCTTTGCTACCTCCAGGCGCTGCGCTATGGCCTTCAGTTCCGGGCCGGTGCACAGGTCGTCAAAGAAGCGTTCGCATTCCTCCTCGGTCTGCAGCATTAGAATAGCGCGGTAAAGGAATGACAGGTTATCGTCTGGCTTTTTGGAAATCAACCAAATGCCCCCTTTGTTTTGATACCACTAATATAACACTTTAGAGCATGAAAGTAAACCATAAAAGCAACTTTTGCTTTCTTCTCTTTTTTATGGTATAATTCATTTCAAATTTTTGATTGACCCAAAGGAAAGGAATCCATAGCCAAATGCAACAGGAATACTACTCTCAGGCCGGGATGGAGCAGGCCATCCAAGAGCTTATTACCAAGACGATCAATAATGAGCGCGGCGGCTTTAATGCCATGCTAGCCCCCCGCCTGGTCACGGTGGATTGGGCCGCTAAAAGCTGCACTCTTGCCTTCCATCCGTTGGAATGGATGAGCAATCCGGCTGGTGTCACCCACGGCGGCATTCTCTCCTCCATTGCTGATCTTGCCATGGGTATGCTCAGCATTTTCTCCGCCCACGGCGCCCATGTCACCCCCACCGCCAATATCAGCATCAACTACCTGCGGCCAGTGCCGCTCCAGCAGGATTTTTATGTCACCTCTACCATTGACCACATGGGCCGCCGCCTAAACCAGACCCACTGCACCATGTACCTGCCCAATGCTCCGGAAAAGCCCTGTGTCACCGCGGTGGGGACCTACTATGTGCTGGATGAAAAATGATATTTACTCCCCCGGTCGGGGGAGTTTTTGCCGAGAGAAGAACAAATGTTTCACGTGAAACATTTTCACGGAAAAGAGAAACCGCCGGTCCAGGATGGGAACGACGGTTTATATCTTTTATTGGGGACGGTACAGCGGCAGGGAAATATCGGCACGGAACAGGTCTCCATCAATGGAGAGCTCGAACCGGCCGCCCTGCAATTCCACCAGGCTTTTGGCGATGGAAAGCCCAAGGCCGCTGCCCTCGGTGTGGCGGCTGCTATCGCCACGGACAAAGCGCTCCATCAGTTCATCAGCGGAAACATTCAATTCATTGCGGGAAACATTTTTGATGCTGATGGTCGACTCCTTTTCATCGGCAGCCGCGGCCGCATAAACCCGGGTACCTGGCATGGCGTACTTACCTATGTTATTCATCAGGTTATCCATCACCCGGCTGAGCAGCTTGCCATCGGCCAGCACCACGGGATCGCCTGCGGCAGGGTGGACGATCATCGTCAGCTCCGCCTTTTGCAGCCGCTCCTCATATTCGCCCTCCAGCTGGGAAAGCAGCACATTCACATTGGTGGGCTGGCAGTCCACTGGGATCACGCCGCTGGAAGCCTTGCTGGCTTCCACCAGATCCTCAGTCAGCTTTTTTAGGCGCTTGCTTTGGCGGTCCAGTACCTCCAGGTATTCCTGCGCCTTCGGATTGTCAATATCTTCCTTTTTGAGCAAATCGACATAATTAACAATGGAGGTGAGAGGCGTTTTGATGTCGTGGGAAACATTGGTGATCAGCTCGGTTTTCATGCGCTCGCTGCGCAGACGCTCGTCTACGGCACGCTGCACGCCCTGCTGCACTTTATTCAGGTTCTCGCCGCACCGCTTCAGATCACCCCGCAAAAAGCGCGTATCCACCGGCTTGCTGTAATCGCCCTCCGCCAATGCCTTGGAACCGCGCTGCAGGGTAGCAAATCCGATGGCAATATACAGCGCAAATACCGCCAGCAGCAGATACAGCAGGAGCATGGGCAGCGAAAGCACCGACATATTGCTGCCGATAGCAAGCGCAAAGATAAAAGCAGCAAGAATGACCAGCGCCGTCCGCCAAATGACCGGAATGGAGCGCACCAGATGACCGATCCACCGGCCAATGGCTTTCAGAATCCGCCACAGCAGCTTAATGGCATACCAGACGACATTGTTCTTCAGAACCGTTCCTGCCTTGCAGCGGGTGACAAAGGAGATGATAAACAGATAAACAAAACAGAGAATAGCTGTTCCCCACAGCGCCGTCAACAAGCCGGAACTGTATAAATAGTATTCCCCGAAAAGGGCGAGGGCGGGAATAAGAATACCGACCGCCATGAGATCCAGCGGGATTTTATCGAACCATGTCAGGTGAATACCCTCAAATCCCTGCCAGTGACCGGCGGCAGCCATCTGCCAGAAGAAGCAGAACAGCGTCAGCACCACGAACAGCACCGTCAGCGGGATAAGGGCATTTTTCATATCCAGCAGCCATAGGCCAAACCGATACTCATAGGTGCGGGGCAAAAAGCCCTCCTGCAATGAAACGGTAATGACAAGTTCCTTTCCATCTATATCCAACCATCTATCATAAGTATAGACGATCTTTGCATCCTCCGGCAAAGCAGTCACTGTTGTGTTCTTGCCATCTGGCTGAGTCACCGTAATGCCATAGCCATTTTCGGCGGGGCAGCGGTCCCGAACGGCTTTGATAAACTCCTCCTCGCTTTTGCTGTTCAGCAGCCAGACCTGCACAGCATCGGCTACATTATCGGCCTGACTGTAGTACAGTGCTTCCCGGGCAGCAGCCTCCCCTTGCAGATAGATTTCATGGGAGAAGAAATAAACAACGCCTGCCGTATTAGCAACAGCCAGCGCAGTGAATATAAAAAACAAAAAATAGGCGACAACCTTTGTCCAGGTCTTATCCAAAAAGCGCTTCATATGGGATTCACCTCCATTTTATAGCCCTTGCCCCACACCACCTTGATGTAGCGGGGTTCGGCGGGATTGATCTCGAGTTTTTCCCTTAGGTGCCGGATGTGCACGGCAATGGCGCCGGCGGCATTGAGGGGGATGTCATCCCACACCCGCCGGTAAATTTCCGCCGGGGTGAAAACCGTCCCGGCGTTCTGCATCAAAAAGCGAAGGATATCGTACTCCTTGGGGGTAAGGGAGACTGGTTCGCCATCCACGGTGACCGCTTTGGCGTTATCATCCAGCTCTATCCCGCCGATAACAAAGCTGGTGGGGCGCACCGTACCGCCCCCCAACTGCAAATAGCGCCGCAGCTGGCTGCGTACCCGGGCCAGCACTTCTACTGGGTTAAAGGGCTTGGTGATGTAGTCATCCGCGCCGACATTAAGCCCTAAGATCTTATCGGTGTCCTCACTTTTGGCAGTAAGCAGGATGACTGGGATATTGGAGAACTCCCGTAGCCGGGAAAGGGTCTCCAGGCCGTCCATTTGGGGCATCATCACATCCAGCAGCATCAGGTGGGCATCCTCGCTGTTGGCCAGTGCCAGAGCCTCCCGGCCGTTTTCCGCGCGCAGCACATGGTAGCCTTCTGCCGTCAGGTAAATTTCCAGTGCCGAAACAATATCTCTTTCATCATCGCAGACGATAATGTTATACATTTTGGTTAGTCCTCTCTTTCACTTCTTCTCTCCCCTATGATACGCATTTTTGCGGCGGCGCACAAGAGAAATGCCGCAAAAAGCTTTAGCCGCGGCCCAGTTCCTTGGCGGTGACAGTATGGTGGATGGGTTTCCATTCCACCTTGACAAAGAGCGCCGCAAAGCTGACCGGGATATAGGTAAACATAAAGATGGGGAAAGTAAAGACGGAGAGTACCTTGCGGGAGATGGAAGCGTTAATCTTGTGCCATTCGGTGATGGTGGTGATGAGACCGATGGCAAAGAGCATGAGGTACATACTGAGCAGCGCCCCGCCCAAAGAGAGCAGTGCGGGCAGCACTCCGGTCCCTTTGAGGATGCCCAGCGCCGCTAGGGCAATGCTGTCCAAGAGGCTGATAGAGGTAAGGACGATGGCGGGCATGATGGCCATGGACATATCAAAACAGCTCCAATTGCCGCGGGCGGTGCCGCGCAGCAGGCCGGAGCCATACCGGCCAAAGACCTGCAGGAAGCCACGAGACCAGCGCAGTCTCTGACGGCAGGACTGGGCGAAATCGGTGGGCTGCTCATCGTAGATGACGGCATCCTGGCAGATGGCGATACGGTGACCGGAAAGAATATTGTGGATGGAAAATTCGATATCCTCCACCAGCAGGTGGAACGGCCAGCCGCCGCATTCGTTCAGGATCTTCTGCGAAAAGAGGAACCCGGTGCCGGAAACGGCGCAGCTGCTGCCAAGCGCTTCCCGCGCGCCATTAAGGAAACGGCTTTCCCGTAAAAACCACAGGGCATAGCCTGCGCTGATCCAATTGCTGCCGTAATTTTTACTGTTGCGGTAGCAGGTGATGATCTCATTACCGGCGGAGAAGCTCTCATTCATGCGGGTGAGGAAATCCGGTGCCAGCAGGTTATCGGCATCAAAAACCAGGTAAGCATCGTAGCCATCCGGGTAATCGGACTTGATGTGGGCCAGCAGAGCCTCCAGGGCGTAGCCCTTCCCTACCGCCTGCTTATTCTGCCGGGTATAGACCACCGCGCCCTTTTCACTGGCAATGGCCGCAGTACGGTCGGTGCAGTTATCAGCAATGACAAAAACAGTGATCAGTGACATATCGTAATCCTGGGCATGCAGGCTATCCAGCAGATCGCCGATGACAGTTTCTTCATTGCGGGCGGCAATGAGCACCGCAAAACGATGCGGGGCTGCGGCAGGAAGGCGCTTTCTCCTGCGGAGAAGCGCAACAGGGATATAGACAAACTGATAGGCATAGCAAACAAAAAACAGAACGGCAATGGCCTGATTGATGGCTTCAAGTGTCAACTTCATGGGTTTTCCCTCCGTGTTTTGGGGTTACTTTAGGGTACAATAAGAGTGTACCTTTTAAGTAATTAAGAAACAATCAGGCAGAAGTTTAAGAAATGGTTAAGATGGCGTGGAAAATGTCATTTTTGCGGTTGCGGTTTGCGAAAAAAACGAGTACAATACTATGTGGTGGGGAATGCGTTTCCCGGCCGAATCATTCTAAAAAAGGAGGTCCCAAAATGGACGCCGGTCCGTATCCCAGTTGTAATTTAATGAAACCTACGGGCATGGTGTCGGTTTATGGCACACTGCCCGCCTAAGGAGGTGCGCCAATGAACCAGGAAATTTTGGAACTTTTGGCGGAGAAGAAGTACTCCGCTGTAAAGCAGCTGATCGGCCAAATGGAGGAGGCCGACCTGGCAAAGCTCTTTGAGGAGCTGGAAAACGAGGAGGACGCCGACCAGTTCAACCGGCTGTTCCGGCTGCTGCCCAAGGAGACCGCCGCCGAGGTTTTCTCCTACATGGAGCCTGAAATCCAGGAAAAGATCGTCCGCACGCTGACCGATACCGAGCTGCAGCACATCCTGGACGACCTGTTTATGGATGACTATGTGGACCTGGTGGAGGAGATGCCTGCCAATGTGGTAAAGCGCGTGATGCAGAACACCACACCGGCCAATCGCAAGCTCATCAACCAGTACCTAAAGTACCCGGAGGATTCTGCCGGAAGTCTGATGACCAACGAGTATGTCTACTTCCGCAGCGGCATTACCGTGGCCAAGGCTTTTGAAATTATACGCGAGTACGGGGTAGATAAGGAAACCATCTACACCTGCTATGTGACCTCTTCCCGCAAGGAGCTGCTGGGCGTGGTGACGGTGCGCGAGATGCTCCTCACCGCCCCGGAGACCATCATTGATACACTGATGGACACCAATCCCATCCATGTGCATACCCATGATGACCAGGAAGAGATCGCCAAGATGTTCAGCCGGTACGATATGCTGGCCATGCCGGTAGTGGATATCGAAAATCGGATCGTTGGTATCATCACCATCGATGACGCGGTAGATGTCATCCAGGATGAGAACACCGAGGACTTTGAAAAGATGGCAGGTATGACCCCCAGTGATAATACCTACCTGCGTACATCAGCCTTTAATCTGGCAAAAAACCGTATTCCCTGGCTGGTTTTTTTGATGATCCCTGCCATGATAACCGGCGCCCTGATGGAGTATTACGAGGCCGCCTTTGTGAGCATTCCGATCCTGGTGACCTTTATTCCGCAAATCACCGGTACCGGCGGCAACTGCGGCAGCCAATCCTCCACCATGATCATCCGCGGCTTGGCACTGGATGAGATTACCCCCAAGGATATCCTGAAGGTGTGGTGGAAGGAACTGCGGGTCGCGCTGATCTGCGGCGCCGCTCTTTCCTTGGTGAATTTTATCCGCATTATTGTGCAGTACCACGACCTGCAGGTAGCGGTGGTGGTTTCCGTTACGCTGATCCTCACCGTCTGCATCGCAAAATCGATGGGATGTGTACTGCCCATTTTGGCAAAGCTGGCCCATGTGGACCCGGCCATTATGGCCTCGCCGCTGATTACCACCATTACCGATGCACTGTCGATCTTGGTTTATTTCAACTTTGCGCTGTGGTACCTGCCCGGCCGGTTGGGATAAACAGATATAATAAAGCAGCGACCGCCGTCCCCGAAGATGGGAGCGGCGGTTTTTTGTTTGTATTTATTGCAAATATTTTCTTTTTTTGATGTTGCAAAATGGGGCTGTTATTTGTTATAGTAAGTGTAGGAAAGAAAACAGCCGAAAAGAATGGAGGACAACATGAAAAAGGCAATAAAATTAACCGCGATACTATGTGCCCTGGTACTGCTGATGGGGCTGGCGGGGTGCGATGATAAGGCTGCCCAAACGCCAAAATATGAGACGATCACCGTGGAGATGCCGGAGCAGCAGGCTGAGGTGGCGGGAGAGAAGATTATTAAGGCGGATTGGGCAATTTACAGCCTGTGGATGCTGACCGACGAACACAACCTGTACCGCTGTGGCTATACCGAAGATGGACAGCCGGATATAACCACGCTGGAACTGCAATTCCAAGGGGTGAAGGATATCCTGGTTGACAGAACCACCTTTGGCTCACTATCCGTGCTGTTTGATGATGGAAGCTACAACAGCTACAATGTTCTGGAAATGGGCGGTCCATATCAGCCCGATCCAATACAGGAAGTAGCGGCGATCTCCTATGACTCGATTCTTCTTAAGGACGGCACTGTGCGGTATTACCGCATAGATTACGCCCCGGAGAAAACAGCAGAGGAATATAGCCAAACCGCCTGGCATACGCTGGAGGGTATTAAGGCCAAGGTAATCGCCGGTGGTGAGCGGGAACGAATGCTGATACTGGATGAAAATAATACGCTGTGGAACTGCAGCAAGGAGGATACTAACGACCGGCTGGAGGTCGCACAGAATGTGACGAGTTTCTGTTACAGTGCCTACAATAAAATGCGCTATCATGACGATATCTGGTACCGGACCGCGGATGGCGGGCTGTATCACCACCACTATGGATGGGGTGACCCCATTGGTACACCGGACACCCCCGAGGAACAGCTGCCTGCCACTGACCAATATGACCTGCCCGGCGTGCCGGTAGCAACCGAAGATGGTAATGTACTGCTGCAGCAGGAGGATGGGACCTATCTGTTTTTGCAGGCTAACAGTGAAGTCCCAAAGGTGTACACTATGCCGCTGAAGGGTGTGTACGCCGAGGGCAGCGCCTTCCGCTACATGGTGGCCGGCACCGATGGTCGGCTGTATTACCACAGCGATGCCGACACTGATCCGCGCAACCCCATTGATGAGGTAAACTGGGTGGTGGAGCTGCCGAATTAACAAAGCCGAATAAAGAGGAACCTCCCCCACCCTACTGCGGGCGGGGGAGCTTTTTAATAGCCTTTGGTTGTCTTCAAGCGGGTGAAGAGCTTATCCAGCGGAATGAACAGCACCGCCACCATAATGGCATTGCCGATCCCGTGCATGATATCATATGGGATGCCGGAAACGAACCACGAAAGTGCCATGTTCCAACCGCCAATGAAAAGATAAACCGGTGAACAAAGCAGGCCAAAGAGCATCCCGTACACCGTGGCAACGATAATCCACAAAAGGTAACTGCCCCACCGGGCCAGCAGGCGCACTACAGCGTAGAGAATGATCCAGATGTAAAGATACATATACACCCAAACATTGAAGCCATAAAGAAGCACCTGTACCGCCACAAACACATAGATGATGAGCGGCGTCATGCGGGGAAAGTGCAGTGTATACAGGATCAGCAATAAAGTGACCGGTTCAAAATTGGGGATAAAGGACATGGCCTGCTTGGCGGCGATGAGCAGGGCCGACAGCATTGCCGCCAGCACCAACTCCCGTGTTTTCAGCTTCATGCGGCCAGCTTAATAGGTGGTAAGTACGATCTGGAAGGCATCGCCATCGGCAATGGGGGCAGAATCAACACCGACAGTAAGGTCATTGCCGTTGCCATCCTTAAAGCACCAGTACTGACGCTGGCTGTCATCGGCGGTAACGCCATCCACGGTGGTGACATAGAGGCCATACTGGGACTCAGTGCCCTCAACGAGTTTTTCCTGCTCCAGGGCGCCGCGCAGGAATTCGGCATCGGTGTGAATGGTGAAAACCTTATTCTCCACGCCCTCCTGCATCACGGTAACGGTGATGGTCTTGGCGCCTTCAATCGGGACGGGTTTTTTGGAGCCTTCGATGAAGAACAGCGCTGCTGCAATGAGTATCAGCACCACTGCTGCAATGATAAGAACTTTTTTGTTTTTCTGCATTTCTTTTTTTTCCTCCTTAAAATAGACAGAGGCTGCCCCCTTCGTGCAAAATGGGACAGCCAAACTGACCCGTCGGAGATGCTCCCCTGCGGGTCTTTTGTGCGTTTGACCAATTCCTCGTGGTACTTTTTTGCACCGCGGGCAGACCGGTCTTTCGGCTTCGGATCATCGCTTTGCTCCGTCTTCCCGGTTACCCAGTGACATAAATGGAGGTCGGCTCCCCGTTACGGCGACGAGATCGCTCAGGACTTACACCTGATTCCCTGCTCCCCTAAATGAGTGGAAGCGTCTGCCTGCATCTGATTCATTTGTCGTGTGTAAGAATACCATATTCATTCGATTTCGTCAAGTTATTCCAGAAACCGCAGCACCATGGGCGCAGCGGTGAGGAACCATGAGGCAAAGCGCTCCGGGGTGGTACGCAGCTCCTCCGTAAGCTGTGCGGGTGTGACCCAACGCAGCTCCTCGATCTCCTCCGAATCAGGAGTAAAGGGGCCGCAGTGCCGCCCAAGGAGAACATGGTCATACTCGTATTCGTAGAGGGCATCATGGAACCGATGGAGATAGACAAAGCAGCCGATCTCCCGCAAGGGGCAGGTAACGCCCAGTTCTTCCATCAGGCGGGCTTCGGCGGAGGGAATGCTTTCCTCCCCCACCCTTGGATGCGAGCAGCAGGCATTGGCCCACAGGCCGCCGGAATGGTACTTGCCCGAGGCACGCTTTTGCAGCAGCAGCTCCCCACGATCATTGATGAGGAACACTGAGAAGGCCCGGTGCAAAAGCGGGACGGTATGGGCTCGCCGCTTATCTGCCGTACCGATGGGATTATCGAACACATCGACCAAAATCAGATTATCCAGTCGCTCGGTCATATCGTTCCTCCGTGAACGGAAAAGAGCCGCGTGGGGCACGGCTCTTTGAAAGTTCTTTTACTGCTGCCCGGCAGCTTCCTTATCCTGCTGAATAAGCAGACGGACTGCCTCCACAGCAGCCTGACAGGCCAGGGCAGTATTGTGCTGCTCGGGATCGGGCAGGCCAAGCTTTTTGCGTTCCTGGTTCCAGCAGACATTCAGGATGCAGCCGGCACGGGCTTCCTCCAGTGTGGCGCAGACAACATAAAGCGCTGCGGATTCCATCTCGCTGGAGAGGGTGCCGCCCTTTTTCCAGCACTCCCACTTATATTCCAACATGGGGCCGACCGGCAGGCGGTCCGGCTCATGCTGGCCGTAGAAGGCATCCTTGCACTGGACGGTGCCGACATGCCAGCGGGCGCCCAGGTTTTTGGCGGCCTGGATAAGAGCGCAGGTAACATCGTGATCGGCGACGGCCGGGAACTCAATGGGCATATACTCGCGGGTGGTGCCCTCCATGCGAATGGCACTGTTGGCGATGACAAGATCGCCGCCTATGACCTTGAGATTGATGCCGCCGGTGGTGCCAATGCGGATGAAGGTGCGCACACCGGTCTTATAGCATTCCTCTACACCAATGGCAGTAGAAGGGCCACCCATGCCGGTAGACATGACCATGACCGTTTCGCCATCTACCTTGCCCAGCCAGGTGGTGTATTCGCGGTGCTGGCAGTAGAAGTGCGGCTCATCCAAAAACTGCGCGATCTTCTCCACACGGCCGGGATCGCCAGGCAGGATAACATACTTGGCGCCGTGGGTGTCATCGAAACCTACATGATACATTTTTTCCATGATACTATCTCCTCCCTATTGCGGGTAAAATTACTGCTGATTCATCTCTTCCATCAGGCGCTGCTTGGTCTCCCACAGTTTTTGAGAAAGATCGACATAATAGGTGTGTGGGTACTCAAAGCGCTTGATCTCATCCCACAGGGTATCCATCTGGGTGGCACTGTAGCTGCGGATCTCCTCCAGCGAAGGCGCCGTGTAGCACTGAACACCCTTCTTAAAGATCTGCACCTGGAGCTTTTCGGCACGGAAATTGGTGAGGGTCTTTTTCTTCCAAATGTCATTGGGATCGAAGATGGTAATGGGCTTGGTGTCATCCACTTCTTCGCCAGCCAACACGATGTAATCCGCCAGGGCCTTGCCATTATCCCGTCCATAGAAGCGATAGACCTCCTTGAAGCCAGGGGTGGTGATCTTTTGGGCAGTCTCGCTGAGCTTGATCTTGGGGATCAGCTCACCATTGTCATTTTCGATGGCAACAAGCTTATACACGCCGCCAAAAACAGGTTCATTTTTGCTGGTGATGAGATTTTCACCCACGCCGAAGGAATCGAGCTTGGCATCCTGCAGCAGCAGGTCGCGGATGATGTATTCATCCAGCGAGTTAGATGCCATGATCTTGACATCCGGAAAACCGGCATCATCCAGCATCTTACGGGCCTTTTTGGAAAGGTAGGCCAAGTCGCCGCTATCCAAACGGATGCTCTTGGGACGGAAGCCCTTGGGCAGGACGACCTCATTGAATACCCGGATGGCATTGGGCACACCGGATTTGAGGACATTGTAGGTATCCACTAGCAGGCAGCAGTTATCGGGGTAGGTCTCGGCATAGGCCTTAAAGGCCTCGTACTCGTTCTCGAAGGCCTGAACCCAGCTGTGGGCCATGGTGCCGGAAGCCGGAACGCCCATCATGCGGTCGCTGATGGTACAGGCGGTACCGGCACAGCCCGCGATGTAGGCGGCACGGGCACCTAGCATAGCGCCATCGTACCCCTGGGCGCGGCGGGAGCCAAATTCCACAATAGCACGGCCCTGCGCTGCCCGGATAAGACGACTGGCCTTGGTGGCAATGAGAGTCTCAAAATTAAAAGTGACGAGCAACATGGTCTCTACCATCTGTACCTGCTCCAGCGGGCCACGGACGGTAATAATCGGCTCATTGGGGAAGATGGGGGTGCCTTCCTTAATGCTCCAAACATCGCAACGGAACTTGAAATTCCGCAGAAAATTGAAGAATTTCTCCGAGAAGCAGCCCTTTTTACGGAAGTACTCGATGTCCTCCTCAGTAAAAGAAAGGCCATTAATAAGTTCGATGATCTGCTGCAGGCCGGCATAGATGGCAAAGCCACCGTTTTCCGGCACACGGCGGAAAAAGACATCGAATACGGCAATCTTCTCCTGGATACCTGCATGGAAGTACCCATTCACCATGGTATACTCATAATAGTCGGTAAGCAGGGTCAGGTTGCGTTCACGGGTGATATAATCGCTCATAATAGTAAAACATCCTTTCTTCCTCTGATTTATGTGGTCTTGACCGACAGCGCAGCACCCTGCGGAACAGTAAGGGTGGCCTGTTCGGTGTAGGTAGCAAAGGGTTCATCGGTGGCGGGATCCTGCTGGGCGTGGAACACCAAAATGCTGACGGTAACAGGATAACTGCCCGCTTCTGGCAAGAAATCCGGATAGGCATACAGCAGGTATTCCTCCGCCCTAATAATCGGAGTAGTGAGCAGCACGGTGCCATCGGCCAGAGTGTAGCGCACCCGCATCACACATTCATTGCCTGGGGTGTTTTCCAGCAGCAGCGGCAGGCTGCCATCCTTCCCCATAGCCAAGCTGCCATTAAAGAGATACCAAAAGTATTCCGGAGTGGTGTTCTGTGGGGCATTTTCGTAGCCCGGCAGACGGCCAGTATGGATGGTGGTATCCGCCATTTCAGTGTGGGAGGGTTCCGGCGGGGGATATTCCCCCTGAGGGAGAAGCAGCGCCAGCACCAGTCCAATGCCGACAGCTACCGCAGCTAACAACAGCGTGGAAATAATCTTTTTCGCCACGGTCATATGCCTACCCCCTCTTTTTCTCCGTCAGAATCAAAAAGAACGCTAATATTATAGCGCAATTTGTGCCAAAACACAACAGTTATGACAGAAAAACCCCCGACCACAGCGGATCGGGGGTTATAAGTGAACTGGCTTACGGGGCCTGGGTATTACCGCTCCCCTGACTATCGGAGGGGGTGAGCGTATCTACCCGGCCGACGGTACCGGTATTAAACTCGGTGCCGGAAACACTATCATTCATGATGGTGGTGACGGAGTAAAGATAAAAATCCTTTCCGTTTTTCCGCAGCTCATACAGCATGTATTTGGAGGGAGTCTCCTCCAGGTTACCCTTGCTATCATAATTGATACTGAGCACTGTAGTGGGTGGTACATAACCTACGGTAAGCTGGCAGCTATCCTGCTTCATTACAATTTTTTCCACACTTGGGGTGGCAAAGCCGGTCATGGCGATGATGGGCACATGATAGGAAGCAATATCGCTATCGTACTGATAGGCATTTTCCATATCACCGATGGTCATATGCTCCAGCTTGATATTCTGACCAAACAGACTAACAGCCTGAGCGTCCACATCCGCCGCCGGGATGACCATGCGGCCGTACTCATCAAATTCGTAGCTGCCGCGGCGTTCGCCCAGCATACAGGCCCACAAACTACTTTGCAGCAAAAATTCATTATCGCAGGTAGCGGGGTCAGTAAAATCGGGCGGGTCGAACATGACCACTGGCAGCAGCATCTGCTCGTACTTGGTTTTTTGGGCGGTGTTATCCGCCAGATTGCGGGTAAGGCCATAGCACCAATTAAACACGGTGCATAGCCCAATAACGCACAGCACGATAAAAACGAGGCCAATCGGCGCCGCGTGACGGTTACGGGCATTCGTTTTCTCTGTACTCATAACAGGTTCCTTTCCTTACAAGGGGCGTTGCATCAATCCTTCTCTTTTTCCTTTTCGGCTTCCTTTTCAGAATCCGGGGCAAGGATGACACGCATTTTTTCGATCTTCTGTTCTTCCATTTCCAACACAGTAAAGGTAAGCCGGCCAAGCTGGAAGGTCTCACCGACAGCAGGGATGTGCTCCAACACTGAAAGCGCCAGACCATTCATGGTATCGTAGTCGTCTTCCTCAATATCGGCGGGATGGTAGTCGATTTCATCCAAGAAGTCATCCACCGGCATATCACCGCTGATCTCGTAGGTATCGGGGGTCACCTCGGTGAACTCGGTGACGACCTCGTCACGCTCATCATAAATCTCACCGACCAGCTCCTCCAGGACATCCTCCATGGTGACGATGCCCAGCGTACCGCCGTAGTCATCCATAACGATGGCGATATGCACCTTTTTACGCTGGAATTCCGAGAGCAGACGGGCAATTTTCATGCTGCGATGCACATACATCGGCTCGGTCATCAGTTTTTTGATATCGAAGTTCTTATTCAGCAGGGCAGCTTGCAGAATATCACGGGTATGCACTACACCGATGATGTGATCCACTGTCTCGCTGTAAACGGGAATGCGGGAAAATCCTTCCTCGGTGATGATCTGCAGTACCTCCTGCGGGGTGGATTCCTCATCGATGGCGACCATATTGACGCGAGGGGTAAGGATATCCTCCACGGTGGTATCATTGAACTCCAGAGCGGACTGTACCAGCTCTTTTTCCTGCTCCTCAAGCACGCCCTCCTCTTCGATGGTATCCAGCATATACATCAGTTCCTGCTCAGTGATGGTGGGCTGCTCTTCGCCATCGTCCTTCTTCTTAAAAGGCTGCATCAGTCGCAGGAACAAAAAGCTGAACGGGGTAAAGATGACCATAAGGATACGCAGCACCCCGGCAAACGCCATCGAAATGCTCTCGGCGTTCATCTTGGCAAAGCTCTTGGGGATAATTTCGCCGAAGGTGAGAACGACAAGGGTGGAAATACCGGTAGCAATCGCAACCGCATAATTTTTGAAGTACGCAGTGGCGATCACTGTGACCAATGAGGAAATGGCGATATTAACAAGGTTATTGCCGATAAGGATGGTCGCAATCAGCTTATCGTATTGCGCGGCCACCTTTACCGCCTGTGCGGCACGCTTATTGCCGTCCTCGGCCATGGTGCGCAGACGGATCATATTGGCCGCGGAAAACGCGGTCTCGGATGCGGAAAAGAAAGCGGATAGCATTAACAGAACCAGAATAAGTAGGTAGGTTGTACTGCCTATGTCGTCCAAAAAAATACACACTCCTTGTTTGAGTAAAAATGTTGATAGCACCATCACAGGAGACGGTGTTATTTTATATTGTAGCAAAAAGAGGATAATGCGGCAAGACCATGGATAAAATGTTCAGGTTTTATTCACAGCTTGGTGATAAAAGGCGGGGCACGGGTAATTGACTCTCCCCTGCCCCGCTGGCTTACGCTAAGGTGATTATTCCTTGCCTTCCTTCTTGGCTTCCATCTTGGCGATGGCATCCTTGCGGGAAAGATTGATACGGCCCTGCTGGTCGATCTCGGTAACCATAACGAGGATCTCATCGCCGACGGATACCACATCCTCCACCTTTTCCACGCGCTTCGCATCCAGCTTGGAGATGTGGACAAGGCCTTCCTTGCCGGGTGCGATCTCAACAAAGGCGCCGAAGTTCATCAGACGGGTAACAACGCCCTTATAGATAGCACCGACCTCGGGATCATTGACAATGGTCTCGATGATATTGATAGCGGTGCGGCAGTCATCGATATCAATGGCGGAAACAAATACATGGCCGTCATCCTCAATGTCGATCTTGACATTGCACTCGGCGCAGATCTTCTGGATGGTCTTGCCGCCGGAGCCGATGACTTCACGGATCTTATCGGGATCGATGGTCATGCTGAGCATCTTGGGCGCGTACTTGGAAAGCTCAGGCCGCGGGGCGGGGATAGCCTTGAGCATGACTTCATCGAGGATATAGTTGCGGGCCTTGTGGGTCTTAGCAAAGGCCTCTTTAATGATCTCGGGAGTCAAGCCGTCGATCTTGAGGTCCATCTGGATGGCGGTGATGCCCTTCTTGGTGCCGCCTACCTTAAAGTCCATATCGCCAAAGAAATCTTCGACGCCCTGAATATCCACCATGGTCATCCAGCGGTCGCCCTCGGTAATAAGGCCACAGGAGATACCGGCAACGGGAGCCTTGATGGGGACACCGGCATCCATAAGAGCCAAAGTGGAACCACAAATAGAGCCCTGAGAGGTGGAGCCGTTGGAGGAAAGCACCTCGGAAACCAGACGCATGGTGTAGGGGAATTCCTCTACGCTGGGGATAACAGGCTCCAGCGCACGCTCGGCCAGCGCACCGTGACCGATCTCGCGGCGGCCGGGGCCGCGGCTGGGACGGGTCTCACCGACGGAATAAGAGGGCATATTGTACTGGTGGATATAACGCTTGGTGGTCTGCTCATCGATGCCATCAAGGATCTGAGCCTCACGGATGGTACCCAGGGTGGCGATGGTCAGCACCTGGGTCTGGCCGCGGGTGAACATGCCGGAGCCATGAACGCGGGGGATAATGCCGACCTCAGCATCCAGGGGACGGATCTCATCCATACCGCGGCCGTCTACGCGCTTGCCGTCATCCAGCAGCCAGCGGCGCACCACAAACTTTTGCAGCTTGTAGATGCACTCATCCAGCATAGCGCCCTGCTCAGGGTATTTCTCATCATACTCAGCATGCAGGCGGTCATAGATGGGGCGCATACGCTCATCACGGATATTCTTATCATCGGTATCCATGGCAGCACGGACATCCTCGATGAATTCATCCTTGATGGCTTCGAAGAGATCGTGATCGATCTCCTGGGATTCAAAGGTGAACTTGGGCTTGCCGATCTCGGCCTGGACTTCCTTGATGAAGGCAACCATCTTCTGCACCTCGGCAAAGCCCTTCATGATGGCTTCCAGCATGGTATCGTCATCCACCTCATTGGCGCCGGCCTCGATCATACAGACCTTTTCGGCGGTACCGGCCACGGTGAGCTGAAGATCGCTCTTCTGGCGCTGCTCGGCATTGGGGGTTAGGATGATCTCGCCATCGACCAGACCGACATTGATGCCGGCGATGGGCCCATTCCAAGGAATATCGGAGATGGACAGCGCCATGGAAGCACCGATCATACCAGCGATTTCCGGCACGCAGTCGGGATCAACGGAGAGAACGGTCATCACAACGGAAACATCATTGCGCATATCCTTGGGGAACAGCGGACGGATGGGACGATCTACCACGCGGCTGGAAAGCACGGCCTTATCGCTGGGGCGGCCTTCCCGCTTCAGGAAGGAGCCGGGGATCTTGCCCACGGCATACAGCTTCTCTTCAAAATCGACGGAAAGCGGCAGGAAATCGATGCCGTCACGGGGCTTTGCGGAAGCGGTGGCATTGACCAATACGGTGGTCTCGCCATAGCGGACCAGCACAGAGCCGCCAGCCTGGCAGCACATCTTGCCAGTTTCAAAGGTCATCTTGCGTCCGGCAAATTCGGTTTCAAATACGCGGAAGTTTTCAAACATCTTTTTTCTCCTTACTTTGTGTCTTTTGGTCTGACGGCTCCGCTTTCGTTTTAGCAATAAAGCCTTCCTCCGGGGAAGATTTTTGCCTTCCGGGGGAACGATTCACTGCTAAACACGAGGGCAAAAGCCGCCCTGCTTACCTATGAAAAATGGGCTAAAAACCGGCTAAGAGGGCAGACGGAATCCCCGCCTGCCCTCCGGCAGTTTTGCTTACTTACGCAGACCCAGCTTGGCAATGATCGCGCGGTAACGCTCGATATCCTTCTTCTTGAGGTAGTTCAGCAGGTTTCTGCGGTGACCGACCATCTTGAGCAGACCACGGTTGGAATGGAAGTCCTTGGGGTTCTGCTGCATGTGCTTGGTCAGGCTGTTGATGCGGTTGGTGAGAACAGCGATCTGAACTTCGGGGGAACCGGTGTCACCCTCGTGGGTCGCGTACTCGGTAATGATCTTGTTCTTTTCTTCCTTGAGAATCATGTTATTTCACCTCATAAATTATTTACGCCAAGATCTAAGTATCGGGATCGGTGAAGTTCCCACGGGGGAACACTCCCAAATACCGGGATCCGGTCATATCAATATGGAATTATAGCATATAATATGGCTGCTGTAAAGTGCTTTTGGGCGGATTTTTACGGCTTTTTATGGTGCTTTTCGGCGGCCAGTACGGTGGATCGCAGCAGCATGGTAATAGTCATGGGGCCTACCCCACCGGGGACCGGCGTGAGCCACCCTGCCACCGGGGAAACGCTCTCAAAGTCCACATCACCGCAAAGTTTCCCTGCTGCATTGCGATTCATTCCTACATCAATGACTACCGCACCGGGTTTAACCATCTTCCCGGTGACAAACCCAGCCTTGCCCACAGCGGAAATCAGAATATCCGCCCGGCGGGTCACCTCCGGCAGATTTTGGGTCCTGCTGTGGCAAATAGTAACGGTAGCATTGCGGTGCAGTGCCAAAAGTGCCATGGGTTTTCCTACAATATTGCTGCGTCCAATGATGACACACTCCTTGCCGGCCATGTCTACACCGGTGCTATCGATGAGGGTGAGAATACCGCTGGGCGTACAGGGGGCAAAAAAGTAATCTCCAATGACAATACGACCCACATTCTGCGGATGGAAAGCGTCCACATCCTTTTCGGGGTCGATCGCGGATAGGATCTCCTTTTGATCCAGATGAGCGGGCAGCGGCAGCTGCACCAAAATGCCATCGATCTCTTTCCGGCCATTCAGTTCGGCAATGAGGGCAAGCAGTTCCTCCCGGCCGGTATTTTCCGGCAGGGTGTACTGCTCGGAGTGAATACCAAGCTCCTCACAGGCCTTGTGCTTATTGCGCACATACACTTGGGAGGCGGGGTCCTCTCCCACCAGCACCACAGCTAGGCCGGGGGTGATGTCCTCCGCTTTCAGAGCCTCTACCTGGATTTTCAATTCGGCGCGGCACTGGGCCGCCACCGCTTTTCCATCAATGATCTTCGCGCTCATGGGGTTCCTCTTTCTGTTCCGGTTGGGTCGGTTTCTTTCCGTTCTTCTTTTCGGCCAGCTTGGCATCCAGGGCGGCTATACGCTCCCGGCTTTCCTTGGTATCCACATAGCGGCCCAGGGTAAAGCGCGGCTTTTTCTGCCCCTCAATATACTCCAGCGTCATGGGTTTACGACCCCGAAGGAAGATAAAGAGCATCAACCCGGCGGCAACGATAAACAGCACGCCGCCCAGCGCCTGGGAAACCCGCACACTGCCCCACATCAAGCTATCGGTGCGCAGGCCCTCCACAAAGAAGCGCCCCAGGCCGTACCAGGCGGTATAGCCCAGTGTGATCTGGCCATCGTAGCTGCGGCGCGGGAACAGCCACAGCAGCAGGATCGCCACACCGATAAGGTTCCACAAGCTCTCGTATAGGAAGGTGGGATGTACCGGCAGGGTGGGATCCACCATAATGCCCTGGGCGGCCAGCGCCGCCTGATGCCGGGAAAGATAGGCGGAGATGGTATCTGATGTCATACCCCAGGGGAGGGTAGTATTGGTGCCAAAGGCCTCCATATTGAAGAAATTGCCCCAGCGGCCAATCGCTTGTCCCAACATAACGCCGGGGAAAGCCGCATCCGCTACCGGCAGCATGGGAAGCTTTTTGATGCGGCAGACGATAAACGCCACAATAAGCGCTCCAATAATGCCGCCATAGATGGCCAGTCCGCCACCACGCAGGTTGAATATTTCCTTTAGATTATCTTTATAATTATCCCACTGGAATGCCACATAATAGGCCCGCGCGCCCACAATGGCGCCGACCATGGCCCACAGAATGACATCCAGCCCCTCATCCGGGTGGATGCCGCAGGTGCGGTTATGGGAAAGATAGACCCATAATCCCAGGCCAAAGCCCACCGCGATGATCACACCGTACCAGTAAATATCCAAATTGCCGATGGATAACGCCACCCGGCTAATGGGAAGTTCCCACCCCAAACCGGGAAACCGCAGAATTTCCATGGTACCCACTTCCTTTACACTGATAGTTTTTACTTTTACGGTTTATTATAGCATAGCCCCGGCGGTATTTCTATTCTCATTTATAAATTTTTGTGCATATCGGCTTGTTCTGTGCTATAATGACCAAAATGACCCTTTGACATCCGTCCAAGATAAAAGGAGCTGTATTCCATGACAGAACTTCTCATCCGGCTATTTATCCGTGATAAAGACAATGTGCAGGACCCCACGGTGCGCCAGCAATATGGCACGCTCAGCGGGTTGACCGGCATCTGCCTGAATATCCTGCTGTTCCTGGGCAAGCTGGTGGCCGGCACTGTTTCCGGTTCCATCGCCATCACGGCCGATGCTTTCAATAACTTATCCGATGCCGGTTCCTCGGTGGTCACACTCATTGGCTTCCGGCTGGCGGGGCAAAAACCCGATCGGCATCACCCCTTCGGCCACGGTCGGGTAGAGTACCTCTCCGGGCTGGCCGTTTCGGTGGTCATCCTGCTGATGGGCTTTGAACTGGGTAAAACCTCCTTTGAGAAGATCCTCTCCCCTGCCCCAGTGGAATTTTCTCTGCTGCCGGTCATCATCCTGCCAGTCTCCATATTGGTCAAGGGCTGGATGTACCTTTTTAACCGCAAACTGGGCAAAAAGCTGGATTCCGCCGCCATGATGGCCACAGCCGCCGATAGCCTCAGCGATATGGTCTCCACCGGCGTAGTGCTGCTCGGCACCCTGATCGGACATTTCTTTAATATCCAGTTGGATGGTTGGCTGGGTATTTTGGTTGCCGTGTTCATCCTGTATACCGGCTACAATTCCATGAAGGATACCATTGATCCGCTGCTGGGCCGGGCGCCCGATCCCGAACTGGTGGATGGCATTCGCCGCCGGGTGCTGGCCCCTCCGGAAATTCTCGGCCTGCACGATCTCATCGTCCATGATTACGGCCCCGGCAGGCTGTTCGCCTCGCTGCACGCCGAGGTGGATAAAAACGGTGATATCTCCGCTATTCACGATGTCATTGACCGGGTGGAGCGGCAGATTCTGCACGAACTGGGCTGTGAAGTCTGCATCCATATGGATCCCATTGCCGTTGGTGACCGAAAGACAGCGGAATGCCGTACTATGGTGGCCCAGCTGCTGGCCGGAATCGACCCCAGGCTGACGATGCACGATTTTCGCATCACCAGCGGCCCCGACCACACCAACCTCATCTTTGATGTGGTGCGTCCACTGGATTCTTCCTATACCAGTGAAGAGTTGGAAGAACGCATCCGGCAGGCGGTAACGGCACTGGAAGGCAATTATTACGCAGTCATTACCGTGGATACCCCAAGAGTATAAAACAGAAAAATGGCCGGGATTCTGTTCAGGATCCCGGTCTTTTATTGCTCCATATCATCCTCAGCAAAGGGAAGTTCCTGCAGCACCACCTCCCGGATGAACCGAAAGGTTTTCTCCTCCCCCTTATCCCGCAGCATTGTCAGGATAAACCGCAGCTTGCGAGCCGTCACCGGGTGCATCCAGCGGTTATCCCCCGCCCGCTGCAGATATTCCAGCGGAGCGCCATCGTGGTATTGATCCCCCAGGTAGGTCCGGCTGGCAGCAATGCGATCCATACACATCTCCACAAAGAATTCAGTTGGCATCTCCAGCGGCTCATATTGGTGGGTCACCGGGCTCACATCTGTCCAGTACTCAAAATGGTGACGATTGCGGCCCTTGTGGTGCATCCACGCCAGCGAATAGCCATTCTCCCGGCGCTCCTGCTGCGTAGGACTAAAGGTGCCCTGGTAATACTTCGCACCACGCCAGAATTCCGTTGGAGAGTATTTGGAAAGATCGTGGGTAAGACCCCGCCAGTACAGTCCCACCTGGAAGCAGTACTTCCGCACCAGGTGCCGGTGATGGGTAATGGTTCTAAAATGTCTGATGGGATGCATCTGCTCCCCCCTCTCTGCTTTACTCCGTTCATTATTATAATTCAACGGTCAAAGGATTGCAAACCCCAATGCAAAACGCTATAATAAAACACACACACGCTAAAAAGGAGTTCTCCCATGACGATAAACGGTAAAAAATACATTGTAAAGGTCCCCACCGGCAAAACCACCAACGATTTTCAGTTTGATGAGCTGCTGCCGGCCTTCCGCAAATACTGCGCCAAGGTAGCGCAGAACCAGGCCACCCGCATCACCGGGTACACCAATACGCTGGAAGTCCCCCAGGTAATGAGCTGGGCTGCTCTGTTGCAGGATCTTACTGGGCAGTTCACCGAATGCCTGGGCTACATCGAGCACATCAACCGCATCCCCACCGATGAGGCAGGCAAGTTCCTGCTGCCCCGCGCTATTTATGAAGACTTCCGCACTTTGAATGAAGTCATCAGCTGTGTGGGGCCCGCCGCGTGGAACCAATGGGATGAGACCAGCAAGCTGTACTGGAAAAGCTGTGTCCCCCGGATGCGGATGCTGATAGAGAACGCCAAAGTGACAGAAGAATAAGGGGAGAAAACTTTTTTCGGTTTTTCCGCAAAAAGGGCTTGATTTTTTACCGGGCCTATGGTATTATAATCAAGCTGAAACGAAAGTTCCGGTATAAAATCTGGGTGTGGCGCAGGTGGTAGCGCGCTACCTTGGGGTGGTAGAGGCCGCTAGTTCGAGTCTAGTCACTCAGACCAAGTAAAAAAGGACGCCGACTGGCGTCCTTTTTTACTTGGTCTGAGCGGCTTTTGGAGTATTTCTTTGCGCAATCAATATCAGTGTCAACCCCCGCTCTGTTCTCATTTTACAAGAATGGAGCGGGGGCTTCTATTGGGCTTCAATATCTTTTTAATAATGCCGGGGAAGGAATATCATGGAGATGTCGCTGCGGTTGGCTCCCCATTCGTAGAATTATCGATAATAGTCCAAACTCCGCTTTCAGTATCTTCAATCAGGTAGAAAAACTGATCGATGTTCCCATCATCCAAAAATGTTTTTGTATGGTCATATTCAATATAGTATTTTGCCCTTACCGCTAAAAAGTGTTCTGCGAGGTAGTCATCTGTCCATCCGCGAGACTGCGCAAGCTCACTTCCGGTATAGTTCTCAATCATTCGTTTTGTTTCGGTCTCATCGACGGAGATCTCGTCAATTCGGACAGTCAGGGTGTATTCTTTTTTGATTTGCCCTTCAATTGCACTTTGTACGGTTTCGATTGGATAAACAGACGGTTTTTGCAGCCAATTGTCAAACAAGCCATATTCATACGCAGCAAAGCCACAGAGTGCCAGCGATGCAACAATGGCAGCAACAAGTATAAAGGTGCGCTTCAGGCTTCTAATACTCTTTCCGGTACCGCTATTCATAAATCCGCGCTCCTTTGCTTCAATAATATATTTATCATCAATCTTTTCGAATGCGTCAAGGATCAAATCCGCGTTCATAGAACACCCTCCTTTTCTAAATAAGCGCGCAATTTTGCTCTTGTCCGATGGAGCATCGATTTTACCTTACTATTGCTAAAGCAAAAATCTGTGCTGATTTTATCTATTGGGTCCAAATACCAGTAACGGCAGAGGAGAACCTGTCGTTCCGTTGGGGCCAGTGTGCCGAGAAACCGGTTAATTTGCGCTGAGAGTTCACCCGCAATGACACTGTCCTCTACTGAAAGATTGGATGGGACACATTCCGAGAGTTCATCCAGTACAAGAGAAACTTCGTCACCGCCTCGCTTATCCCTGTGGGCATCACGCCATTTTTTCAGTGAAATGCTCCTGGTGATCTTGCCCAAAAATGTTCTTAGCATATTCGGGCGGTGCGGCGGCATAGCGTTCCATGCGCCGAGGTATGTATCATTAACACTTTCATCCGCATCCTCTTGATCGTGAAGGATGTTATAGGCAATATAATAACAGTAGCTTCCGTACTTTTGCCCTGTAGCGCTAATTGCCTTCTCGTTCCGCTCCCAATATAAATCAATAATCTTGCTATCCTCCATTACTCCACCTCCTGCAGTTTGAAATAAAGGCCTTTCACCCCTATACTACCTGTTTTTCTGGTTTGGTCGCAGGTTTTTTCGATTTTTCTTTGGGACAAATCGTCCCAAGGTATCCTCCTCGGTGACGATATGTCCCTTGCGGAAACGCGCATCCTTGTATTCTCCCTTTATGATCTGTGTCATATCGTAACACAGCATCTTCCCTACGGCATCCTCTGTTTTGATGAGCTTCACGCAAAAGCCTCCCATTCGATATTCTTATATGAGTATAACCGATTATTGCAAAAAACGGCGCCCTCTTTCAATGGTGCCGTTCGGCATAATGGTAAATGCGTTCGTCAATATCGAAAAAACATCGTCAATTTTCTTCTCATCATCCGTCTCGTTCCTCATCCCCACTTATTCTTGACAGCTCCCGCCCCGGTGGAGTATGATAAAAACCAATTCAAAAAAACAGGAGAACATAATTATGGCATATACAGCAGCAGTTATCACCGTCAGCGATCTGGGCAGCCGCGGCCAGCGGGTGGATACCAGCGGCCCCGCCATCTGCGCCATGCTGGAGAAAGCCGGTTTTACCGTTACCTACACCGCCATTGTCCCGGATGAGATCCCCCAAATCCAAACCGAGCTCACCACTGCGGCCGATGGGCGCCACATCGATCTCATCATCACCACGGGCGGCACCGGGCTTTCCCCGCGGGATGTCACCCCTGAAGCCACCTTGGCCGTCCTGGACCGTGAAATTCGGGCCATTCCGGTGGCCATGTGGGTGGAGGGCCTTAAAATTACCCCCCGCGCCATGCTTTCCCGAGCCGTAGCCGGCACCCGTGGCCGCAGCCTCATTCTCAATCTCCCCGGCTCCGAAAAAGCCGCCCGGGAAAACCTTTCCGCTGTCATCGGCGCACTGGAGCACGCTATGCACATGATCGCTGTGGAAGGCCACTAACCCCCTGTAACACCAAGGCACCGGTACCCCACTGGGATACCGGTGCTTTTTTATCACTTTTGCTTACGCCTTTACCTTCTTGGCACACACGCTTTCATAGGTCTCTACAATTTCCTTTTCCGGGGCCTCAGTCAGCAGAGAAACCACCACCAGGGCAATGCACGCCACCACAAAGGCCGGCAGCAGCTCGTAGATGGCCCACGCGCCGCCCATCGGGGCAATCAGGTACTTCCATACAAATACCATCACGCCGCCGGCAACCATACCGGCCAGGGCGCCCCACTTGTTGCTGCGCTTCCAGAACAGCGAGAACAGCACCACCGGGCCAAAAGCCGCGCCAAAGCCCGCCCAGGCAAAGGAAACCACCCGGAATACCGAGCTGTTGGGGTCCCACGCCAGAGTAATACCGATGGCCGCAATAACCAGTACTGTCGCCCGTGCCACGATCATCTCGGTCTTGCTGCTCAGCTTGATGCCAAACACATTCTGAGAAAGATCCTGCGAAACGCTGGAAGCCGCTGTCAGCAGCTGGCTGTCCGCGGTAGACATCGTCGCCGCCAGAATACCAGAAAGGATTACGCCCGCCACAATGGCCAGCAGGATACCGTGCTGACTCATCAGGTCCGCCAGCTTAATGATGATCGTCTCTGCATCGCTGCTGTTGGTCAGGAAGGGCACCTTGCCCGCCACCGAAACGCTATAACCGATCACACCAATAGCCACCGCAATGAACATCGAGATCACCACCCAGACGGTCGCGATTCGACGGGAATCGTTAAGCTTCTTTTCCTCCTTGATGGCCATAAAGCGCAGCAGGATGTGCGGCATACCAAAGTAGCCCAGACCCCACGCCAGCGTGGAGATAATGCTGAGCCCCCCGAAGGAAGCCGCGCCGCCGGTGGTCACATCATAGCCCTTGGTCATGCTCAGGTAGCCGGGCAGCGCCTCGGCATTGGCAATGACGGTATCCACACCGCCCGCCTGTTGGATGCCAAACACCACTACAACGATCAGCGCAATGGTCATAAAGATGGACTGGATCAGGTCGGTGAAGGAAACCGCCATAAAACCGCCCAGCACTGTATAGCCAATGACTACAATAGCGCCTATGATCATCGCGGTATGGTAATCCACCCCAAACAGGCTGTTGAACAGCGTACCGATGGCCTTAAAGCCGGAAGCGGTATAGGGGATGAAGAAAACCAGGATCACCACCGCCGCAATGGCGGAAAGCAGGTTTTTCTTATCGCCATACCGGCGGGAGAAAAAGTCCGGCACGGTGATGGCCCCAATGCGGGCCGAATAGCGCCGCAGCCGCCGCGCCACGATAAGCCAGTTGAGGTAGGTGCCTATCGCCAGCCCGATGCAGGTCCAGGAAACCTCCGGCAGGCCGCACAGGTATGCCAGTCCCGGCAGACCCATCAGCAGGTAGCTGCTCATATCGCTGGCCTCAGCGCTCATGGCCGTCACCAGCGGGCCCATCTTGCGGCCGCCCAGGTAAAAGTCATCGCTGCTGTTGCCGCTGCCCTTTTTGCCAAAGTATACACCGATGAGCACCATGGCAATCAGGTATACCGCTATGGTTATCAGAATAACTACTTGAGAACCTAACATTTTCCGTCTCTCCTTTGGGGTTACTGTTAATATGCACGAAGTATACCACACAAATTAGTAGACGAAAATACAGAACGGCGTACAGACTTTATTCTGTACGACGAATCGTTAAATATCATATTTTTCTCTTAATTAAAGCATTTATATATAGACGATTTTCCGTTCTGTTTATAACCAGTAAAAAATTATTTTTTCCGGAACCCTTCCAAAAACATCGGCATCATGGTTTTAGTGTATTGGGAAAGCGAATACTCCCCGCTGGAAAGGCACCAGTCGTACATCAGCCCCCGCTCAAACATGGCGTAAGCCTTCACAATCTCCCCCACTGTATAGTCGGTGGTCAGCTCGCCGTTTTCCTGCCCCTGGGTGATGATCTGCCGCAGCAGCTTATAGTAGGTACGGTTGCGGCTCAGAAGGTGCCGCTCTCCCTTGGTCACCAGCTGGCTGCTAAAAAGCCTGCTCAGCAGCTCAATGGAAACTGTATTATCAATGGTCACAAACAGCTCATAGTTCAGCCAGCACAGCAGTCCTATGCAGTCCATATCGCCGTGCTCCTGCTGCATCAGTTCCTCGTACCGCTCATCAAAGAGAACCGAAAGGGAGGAAAGCAGGGCATCCTTACCATCAAAGTAATGATAGAACGACCCCTTGGAGGTCTCGGATTCAAAAATGATATCCTCCACCGTGGTCTCCTCATAGCCCTGTTCATAAAAGAGCTTCCACGCCGCCGCCACGATGCGGCCCTTGGTATTGCGGGTATTCTTTTTGGGCATACTGCCGCCCCCTTTCATTATGGGCTTATTTTACCACAGCGCCGCTCCCCTTGCCAAGTCCTTTCGGTAAAATGCGCCCTCTTATCATCCCATATAAAATCACCCGACCAAGCGCCCCTGCGCCCGATCGGGTGAAAAATATTCATCTGCCCAGCAGCTCCCGCACCGCTTTGCGCAGTCCGGCGGCGTCCAGGTCCATGCGGCGCAGCAGCTCCCGCCGCTTTCCGTGGTAGATCCACCGGTCCGGCAGCGCCAGCACATGCACCGGCGTTTTGCTGTCCCGCTCGGCGGCATATTGCTGCAGCAGGCTCCCCAGCCCGCCAATGGCCGCCACCTCCTCGTAGATCAACAGCGGCTTACCCTCGGCCAGCAGGGCATCCATCATTTCGGTATCAAAGGGCTTCAGGAACCTTGCGTTCACCAGCCCCATTGCGATGCCGTCCAGCTCCAGCAGCCGCCGGGCTTCCTCGGCCTCCCCCACAAAGTCCCCGTAGGAGATCACCGTCATCTCGCCCGTATGCAGCCGCTCCCAGCGCCCCACCGGCAGCGGTTCGGTGCAAAGCGCCTGCTCCTGCATGGTATTTTTGCTGTACCGCAGCAGGTAGGGACCCTCCGTGGCAAATCCCGTGGCCAACAGCCGGGCACTCTCCGCGGCATCCTTGCCCTGTGCCAGCGTAATGCCGGGGATCGGCAGCAACAGAGAAACATCAAAGATCCCCTGGTGAGAAACACCGTCCTCCCCTATCACGCCGCACCGGTCAATGCCCACCACCACATCGCCGCCCATCCGGGCAATATCGTGGTTCACCTGGTCATATCCCCGCTGTAAAAAGGTGGAGTAGATGGTCACATAGGGCTTCATGCCGCTCAGTGCCAGGGCATTGGCCAGCACCAGCGCGTGCTCCTCGGCAATGCCCGCGTCGATAAACCGTTTCGGGTATTTTTTCGCGAATTCCGTCAGATGGGCGCCGGTAGTCATCGCCGGGGTAATGGCATAAATGCGCTCATCCTCCGCGGCCAGCTTCATCAGCGTTTCACTGATGGCCTTTCCCTGGGTGGTACCGCCGGCCACCGGCCGCCGCCCGCTTTGGGCATCAAAGGCCCCCACCCCGTGCCAGATACCATCGGGGTCATCCCGGCAAAAATCGCACCCACGCCCCTTTTCGGTAACGACATGCAGCAGCACCGGCTTTTCGGCCTCCTTAGCCACCCGCAAAAAGGCGTCCAGCTCTCCCAGGTCGTGTCCGTTCACCGGCCCGTAGTAGGTAATGCCCATCTCCTCAAAGAGGGCGCCATCCCGCAGGTACAGCCGCTTCAGGTCCTCTTTTACCTGCTCCACGCCGTGCACCATGGCGTCCCCCACCACGGGGATGCGCCGCAGCGCTGCCTTGGTGCGGCTTTTGGCGCTGCGGTAGCCGCGGTGCAGTCTTATCCGCTCCAGCGAATTGTGCAGCGCCCCCACATTGGCGCTGATGCTCATGCGGTTGTCGTTCAGTATGATGATCAGCGGCTTTTGGTAGTCCCCGATGTGGTTCAGCGCCTCGTAGGCCAGACCGTTGCCCAGCGCGCCGTCCCCTATCACCGCCACCACCGCTTCCTTACCGCCTCGCGCCTCGCGCGCCATGGCAAAGCCCAACGCCGCTGAAAGGGATGTCCCGGCATGGCCGCCCTCGTAGCAGTCGCAGGGGCTTTCCTCCCGGCACTGGAAGCCGGAAAGGCCATCGGTGCAGCGTAGCGTATCAAAAGCCGCCGCCCGTCCGGTCAGCAGCTTATGGGTGTAGCACTGGTGCCCCACATCAAAGATGAGCTTATCCCGCGGCACCTCAAAGACGCGGTGCAGCGCCACCGTCAGCTCCACCAATCCCAAATTGGAGGAAAGGTGCCCGCCGGTATGAGATACACCCTCTATGATAAATTCCCGCAGCTCTCCGCACAGCTTCTGGAGCTCTTTCTCATCCATCCGCCGCAGAAAAGCCGGGTCCTTGATCTCTTTTACATTCATTCAGTCGGTTCCTTTTTTAGGTAAAATTCCGCCAGTTCCCTATCCTCCGGCGTCGTGATCTTCAAATTCCTGCAGCTGCCCGGCACCAGCTTTACCCGTCGGCCGGCGCGCTCCAGCAGCATGCAGTCATCGGTGATCCGGCCTCTTTCCGGCCCATTGCCCAGTGCCCGGTGCAGCGCCAGCAGCTTCTCCCGGTAAAAGGCCTGCGGCGTCTGGATAAGCCATGTCCGGCTGCGGTCGGTTGTCGCCTCCGCATAGCCTTCTTCATCCGCCAGCTTTACGGTATCCCGGCTCGGGGTAGCAATGGTCGCTCCGTCCGCCTCCTCCAGCGCCGCCAGGCAGTCCTCCAGCATCTGCTCGGTCACCAGCGGCCGCGCCCCATCCTGGATGAGCACCACCTCGCCCCGGGCCGCCGCCAGCGCATTTTCCACCGAAGCTGCCCGGTCTGCCCCACCGGTCACTACCGTCACCGGCTTTTGCAGGCAAAGACCCTCCGCCAGCTTTCGCAGGGCCGCTTCCTCACCGGCTTTGGCCGCCAGCACCACTTCATCCACCACATCCGCAGCCATGAATACCCGCAGGCTGTATTCCAGCACCGGCCGGCCCAGCAGTTCCACCAGCGTCTTGTTTTCCCCGGTGCCGTAGCGGGTGCTGCTTCCCCCCGCAAGTATGATGCCGCTCACCATCGCTCCGCTCTCCCTTCTTGCGGCGGTCGCCCTCCGCTTTGTCTCGGGCCGGCCGCCTGTGTTCCACAGGCCGTCCGGCCCTCGCTCCCTGCGGGCGCCCGCCGCCGTTTTCCGCTTACTCCGGCCTACCTATTCCCCGGCAGCCGATCGCCCAGCGGCTCTCGGCCATTTTCTCCGCCGCCGCTTTGGCCGCGGCTTCCTCCGGGAATATTCCAAATACCGCACTGCCGCTGCCGGTCATCATCGCCGCCAGGGCTCCGCTTTGCCGCAGCTCCTGCCGGATCTCACTCAGCTCCGGCAGGGCGGTCACTTCCTCAAATACATTGTAAAGGCTGCCGCACAGCCCCGCCAGGTCGCCCTTTTCCAGCGCCTCTGCCGCCTCTTGGGTAGTAAAGCGCTGCCGCAGGCTCTCGCCCATCTCGTCGATCCGCCGGTACATGGCCGGGGTGGAGCACCCCGCCTTCGGCTTGGTGATCACCAGCCACAGCGGCAAATGGCTTTCCACCGGGGTCAGTCTCTCCCCGATCCCGGCCGCTGCCGCCGCCCCACCGTCAATGCAGAACGGCACATCAGCGCCCAGCTCCGCCGCCAGCACCCGCAGCCTTTCACTGCCCAGGCCCAGCCCGTACAGCCGGTCCATCCCGCGCAGGTAGGCCGCCGCGTCGGTGCTGCCGCCGCCCAGTCCCGCCTGGGTGGGGATATTCTTTTCCAGCGTCACGGCAACTCCGCCAAGGTTCGGGAACTCCCGCCGCAGCAGCCGGTCCGCCCGGGTGATGATATTCTCCTCCGCCGGGATCCCGGCCGTTTCATTCAGCCAAAAGCCGCGCTCCCGCTGTTCCAGCGTCAGCTTATCGCACAGGCTCACACTTTGGAACAGCGACTCGATGGTGTGGTAGCCATCCGCCCGCCGGCCAGTCACCGTCAGGGTTAGGTTCACCTTGGCATAGGCCGCTTCCATCACCCTTCGCATGGTCCGTCCTCCACTGTCAGGATGCACAGCACCGAAATGCCCAGCCCTTTTCCACAGTCGGTCAGTCCCTCGCCGGTGGTGGCGGTAATGCCGATGGCCGCGGGCTCCACCCCCAACAATTCAGCAATCTTTTCCTGCATCGCGGGGATCATCGGACTGATTTTCGGCCGCAGGCACTCCATCGAAATGCTGAGGTGGACGATTCTCCCCTCCAGTGATTTTAGGGCTTCCCGCAGGTATTCCGCTGAATCGGTGATGCCGCTTTGGCACATCTCATCGGCCACCCTGCCCAGTATATTCCGCCCGGTAATACCGGAAATGGCATTGGTGATGGCATGCAGCACCACATCACCGTCGCTGTTGGCCAGCAGTCCCGTCTCCCCGGGAAATACCACACCGCCCAAAATCAGCGGCTTGCCGTACCCCTCCTCAAAGCGGTGGCTGTCCTGCCCAATCGCTGCCTTCATGCCGTCACCTCACAGTCTTGTCTCGATCCATTCTTCGGTTCTTCGCCGTATTTCCCCATCCAGCGCCAGCACCTCATCCACGCTTCCCAGCGCGCAGGCCGCGTGTTGCTCCAGCATTGCCCCCACCCCGCGGGGGATATCGGTAAACCGCAGCCCTCCCGCCAAAAAGCGGGCTACCAGCACCTCGTTCGCCGCATTCAGGACCACCTGGGCACTGTGTCCACTCTTGGCCGCCTCTATGGCCAGCCGCAGGCAGGGGAACTTCTCTTCATCCGGCGCCTTAAATTCCAGCGCCTTCATCGCAAAAATATCCAGCCGGTGGGGAGCCGGCATCCGCTCCGGGTAGGAGAGTGCGTACGCAATGGGAATCTCCATATCCGGCGGGGCAATATTCGCCATAATACTGCCGTCCCGGAATTCCACCATCGAGTGAACGATGCTCTGCCGGTGAATGACCACCTGCACCTTTTCTACCGGCACATTAAAGAGCCACCGGGCCTCGATGACCTCAAAGCCCTTGTTCATCATGGTGGCACTGTCTATCGTGATCTTGGGTCCCATCTTCCAGGTGGGGTGCCGCAGTGCCTCCTCCGGGGTGATATCATCGGTAATTTCCTTCTCAAAAAACGGCCCGCCGGAAGCCGTCAGCAATATCCGCTCGATCTCCGCGTGGTTTTCACCCCGCAGGCACTGCATAATGGCACTATGCTCGCTGTCCACCGTCAGCAGGGTGGCATGGCGTTCCTTGGCCGCTTCCATTACCAGACAGCCGCCCGCCACCAGCACTTCCTTATTGGCCAGCGCCACCGTTTTCCCGTTTTGGATCATATTCCAGGTGGGGCGAAGTCCCGCCACTCCTACCAGGGCCGAAACTCCGATATCAAAGTCCGTCAGCCGGCTGATCGCCTCCATCCCATCCTTGCCCCAGTAGATATCCAGTCCGGGGAACTGCTCCCGCAGCGCTTCGGCGTCCTGTTTTTCCAGGATATACACATGCCGGGGGGTAAATTCCCGTATCTGCTCGGTAAGCCGCTGCAAATTATGTCCTGCCGTAAGGATGGAAACCGCAAATCGATCCCGCTCCCGCCGCACCACATTCAAGGTGCTGCACCCTATGGAACCGGTACTGCCAAAAATGGCAAGCTCTTTCATCTGGTTTCCTCCCTTTGGCTTTTGCTTGATTTTTAATTATACCATAGGCCCGGGCCCTTTATCAACCGCAGGCCCGCATTTTGCTCCTTTGCGGGTTTTCACAGACCGCAGGCTTACGGCCCGCAGGGCAAACCGCCCTCTGGGCGGTTTCAGCGGCCTTCGGCCGCTGGCTCCGGCTGCGCCGGAGCGCCCTGCGGGCCGCCTCTCCCCCCGCGCTTCCCTGCCAAAAGGCGGCAAGGCATACCGCCCCGCCGCCTGCTATTCGGGTTTATTCCGCCACCGGCCGGATGATCCCCATCGGGGTCTGCTCGTGGCTCTGCCCTAGGGGGTTGTCCCGCAGGATCGCCGCCATCAATCCACGGTCGGTGGAAAGGGGCGCCGCGCCCATAATGACACCGCCGATGTCATTGATGTCGGTAATCAAAACAGGCTTGCCCAGCACGGCGTAAATTTCCGCCGCCACCTTATCGGGGTCCGCCGGGCCCAGCACCACATACTCGTTGTAGGGCGGCAGTGTGCAGTCACACGGCCCGTCAATGGAACGCGCCTTTTCCCCTGCCACCTTGTAGAACCACCCGCGGATGCCAAACAGCTTACCCACCGCGGAAACGGCAGCCGCCACCAGGATGCGGAATGTCCCGCATTCTCTTATGGCCATCTCCATCGTCTCCGGGATGCCCAGCCCGATGCCGTAGGGCGTTTTCAGCACAAATTTACACAGGAACTTCGCCAGTGGCCGGGGCTTGATCTCCTTCATGGGGATGGCTCGCTTTTGGGTGCAGGCCACCGCCTTTTCGGTGATAAACAGGGTATCGCCCTCCTGCATTTCAGGGGCGGCGTATTTCATCACCACATCGGTAATGTTGTCCGCATCGGTGATGACATGAGTCTTGATGCACAGGCGGCGGTACTGCTTTCCCTCCACCTCTATCATCTCATTTTTTCCAGGATTGACTACCATCTGCTCCCCTTCCTCTCTTTTTGCGTCCGCTGCTTTTGGGTGCGGCAGACCCGCTTTTTATGCGCATTATTATAGCACCGTCTTTTTCATCATGCAATGCTTTCGCCCAAATAACAAAGCAACGCCGTCACCAGGCCCCGCAGCTGCCATTCTCCGGCGTCCGCCGGCAGGAACACACACTCCCCGGCTCGTACCGGCTTGGTTTCACCGCCGCACAGCAGTTCTCCCTCTCCGGCCGTCACCAGCAGCCCGGCAAAGCTCTCCCCATCGCAGCAGCCCGCGGCTTCGTTCTGCAAAAGATCCACCGTAAAGTTTTTATGCTGTCCCAGGTGCCCGCCAAAGTCCCAGTCCTGTTCCACCGGACCGGGCTTCAGCACCGCCAGCGATCGCTCCACATGCAGGGGCCTCGGCTTGCCGTCCGCCCCCAAGCGGCCATAGTCATACAGCCGGTAGGTTACATTGGAGCTCTGCTGGATCTCCGCGATCACCATCCCCGCCCCAATGGCGTGCACCGTCCCCGGCGGAATGTAAAAAACATCCCCCGGCTGCACCGGCACCCGCCGCAGCAGGTCGATCAGGGTATTTTCGGCCAAGCTTTTCTCTATTTCGTCCCGGCTCACCGCCCGGGCAAAGCCATAATACAGCGCCGCGCCCGGTTCCGCCTCCAGCACCATCCACATCTCCGCCTTGCCGCTTTGATGCTCCTCCCGCCTGGCGTATTCGTCATCCGGGTGCACCTGCACCGAAAGATCCCTCTTCGCGTCGATGAGCTTCACCAGCATCGGGAACTCCTCAAATTCCGCGCACCGCGTCCCAAAGAAGTTCCCCGGATATTTCAGGGCGGCCTCCGGCAGCGTCAGGCCCTTCATTTCGCCCTCAGCCAGGCGGCTCATGCCATCCGGGTGGCAGGAAAGCACCCAGGCCTCCGCCAGCGGCTCACAGTCGCTTTCGATATGATATTTTTCCCGCAGCTTCTCGCCGCCCCACAGATAGTCCTTGCAGGCAGGCGCCAGCTTCCACATCGGCATTTTGCTCCCTCCTTCGGGCAATTATTCCACCTCCATCCGCAGCAGGGTGCCCTCCGGCAGCGGCTCCGGGTAGTCCATCATAAAGGGCGCCGCGGCATGGGGCACACAGTCCACCGGCTGGCCCTCTGCGTCATACAGCTTTTCCGGGGTAAAGGTCCTTACTCCCTGCAGTGGCAGCACCAGCTCCAGCGGCTGCCCCACCGCGAATTTATTCCTCTGCACGCACAGCAGGCGCCGGTTTTCGGCGTCGTAGCCGGTCACTACCCCGGCTACCTCCCACCGGCGGATATACCCGCCCGTTTCATAGCACTGTCCGGCCTCCGGCGGCCCAAACAGGAACCCGGTGGTATAGTCCCGGTGGCTCACCTTGGTCACTTCCTCCCGCAGCCAGTCCGGGCAGCGGTAATGCTCCGGATCCCGCCACATCAGGTCGGTGGCGGCCCGGTAGGCCCCGGCGGTCACCGCCGTATAGTAGGCCGATTTCGCCCGTCCCTCAATCTTGAAGGAATGAACCCCCGCTTTCGCCAGCTTATCCAGGTACTCGATGAGACACAGGTCCTTGGCGTTTAGGATATAGCTGTAATGGCCGTCCTCCTCCACCGGGTAGTACTGCCCGGGGCGCTTTTCCTCCATCAAGGCGTACTTCCAGCGGCAGGGCTGGGTGCAGGCGCCCCGGTTGGCGTCCCGCCCGGTCAGGTACTGCGAAAGCAAACACCGTCCGGAAACACTCATGCACATGGCCCCGTGCACAAAGACCTCCACCTCCAGCTCCCGCGGGATGCGGCGGCACAGTTCCTCTATTTCGGTCAGCGGCAGCTCCCGGGCCAGCACCACCCGTTTGGCCCCCAAGCGGTGCAGCTCGGTGGCGGTCAGCCAGTTGGTCACCCCGGCCTGGGTGGAGATATGCAGCTCCAGCTCCGGCACAGCCCGGTGGGCGGCCATCAGCACCCCTATATCGCTCACAATGGCAGCGTCCACGCCCATCTCGTGCACCTCGGCCAGGTACCGGGGCAGCAGATCGGCCTCCTCATTGTTCAGCAGGGTGTTGCAGGTCAGGTAAAGGCGCTTGCCCATTTGGTGGGTCAATTTCACCGCCTCGGCCAGCTCCTCCTGGGTAAAGCTCCTGGTCCCCGCGCGCATGTTAAAGAGCTTGCCGCCCAGGTATACCGCGTCCGCCCCAAAGCGCAGCGCCGCCTCCAGCCGTTCCCGGTCGCCCGCCGGCGCCAGGACCTCCGGTTTCTTGTCTATCATCGTGTTATTTTCTCCTGTTTACAGCTTCATCTGGATGGAACGGCCCACTTCCAGCGCTTTTTCCTCGCCCTGCAGGGCCGCCAGCAGGTACAGCGCAAAGGTCATGGCGTTGCCGGCGCCGTTCGCGGTGATGATCTTTCCATCCTGCTGCAAAGGGGCCGCCGTATAGGTACCGTGGTACTTTTCGTCGTTCTCAAAGCCCGGATAGCAGGTATATTTCCGGCCGTGCAGCAGGCCGTTTTCTCCCAGCACGCTGGGGGCGGCGCAGATGGCCGCGACCCACAGATCCTCCTGGGCAGCATAGGCCAGCCCCTCCTGGATGGTCAGCGACTCTCCCAGATGGATGGTACCGGGCATCCCGCCGGGCAGCACCATCATATCGATCTCATCGGGGATGACATCCTCCTCGGCGATATCACACACCACCGGGATGCCGTGGCTGCCGGTAACGGTCCTGCCGCCGATGCCCACCGTTTTTACGGTGACGCCGCCCCGCCGCAGAATATCCACCGGGGTCAGCGCCTCCACCTCCTCAAAGCCTTCGGCCAGAAATACATAAGCTGTCATATCGTTGCCCTCCTTTATCAGTCCATTGCCAGCGGCGTATATATCGCCTCCGGCAAATCGATCTCGCCTGTTTTTCGTATCATCATCATGGGGCGGGCCGTCAGGCCCTCCACCGGGCCGGGCTGCGGCAGCGCCAGTCCCAGTTCCGGGGCTTGCAGCGTCCGGCACAGCCCCTCCAATGCTTTTTCGGCATCGGCTTTATCGCACAGCAGCTCCCGCAAAAGGGGGATTTCCCCCTCCCTGCTGACTGCCGCACAGCCCCACGGGTCGGCGGGCTGCCCCAGCAGCCACAAATCGCCGCCGTACAGCCGCATCCATTCCTTTTGCAGGAAAAGTCCTTCCCTGCCCCATTGCAGCCCCCACGGGGCAAATTTCCGCCGCAGGCGGTCATATTCCGCCGGATCGGCCGGGGTCAGCTCCGCCGCCGCGCCGCCTTTGGGGTGGTAGCAGCCGGTTCCCGCCGTGCTGCAGTCGGCAAAGCCGTTTTTCCGGTAGTAGCTTCGGTTCTTTTCGCTGTCCGGCCGCAAAAGGGCAGCGGCTTCCCCCTGCCCGGTCATCCACCGGCAGCAGGCCGCCAGCAGATTTTCACACAATCCCTGTCTGCGGGCCTCCGGGTGGGTGGCCACCCCGTAAAAATACCGGGCCTTATATTCCCCCTGCGGCAGCGCAAGGGTCACCGGCATGGCCGCCAGAATGGCCGCCGGGCAGCCTTCCGTTTTGGCGCACCACAGGGCGTCCCCGCACCGGGAAAAAACAAGCTCCATCTCCGGGGCGGCCTCCTCCCCAAAGCACCGCAGGAAGATCTCCCGCAGGCGGGGCAGATCCTTTTTCCCGGCCGGGGCATAGGTCACATGCGGCATGGCGGCTCCTTTCCGGCTCATTTTGCCTCTCGGGTTACATATTTCTCCAGCAGCATCACCGGGCAGTAGGATTCCTTGCTGCGCCGCAGCCCCTCGTCCCCGGTGTCCTCCTCCCGGTTGATAAACACAAGTCCGGGATACTTCTGCTTCATCATCTTGGCCATTTCCCGGCACACCATGGGGTAGGCGCCGGGCTCCTCGCCATCCGCCTTTTCGATGTTCTCATCCATCATCGTTTCGTTGATCATGCTTGCCACGGCAAAGCCGTAAATTTTGCCGCCCGCAGTCAGCACGCCGCCGGTCATTTCCAGCTCATCAAGCTCCCGCAGGGCACAGCGAACCACGCAGCCCTCCTTGTGCAGTCCCTCGTCGCCGCCCTCGTTTTCCACCTGCCACCGGCGGTGGAATTCCAGCACCGCTTCCATATTTTCGGCGGTGATGGGCTCAAATTTCCAGTCGGGGTGGGCGGCCTCGAACCGGTTGCAGAAGTTGCGCTTGGCGTGCAGCTTTTTGCCGGCATAGGTGGCCAGCTTTTCCGCCTCGTAGATGTACTCAGCGTCATCCCGGCTGGCGGTGTAGGTAAATTCGCCGGGGTAGTTCGCCTCCAGCCACGCCTTTTCGGTGGGCAGCAGGCCAAAGAACCACAGCTCCTTGCCGTTCTCCTCGGCATCCTGCCGCAGCAGGGTGATGCCCTCCTTCAGGTCGCCATCCCCGTAGGGGAAGCCATAGCCGTCCTCCCGGCCGCTTTTGGTAAACAGCCACTCGCCGGTCAGGCAGTAGCGGGTCTGGTAGATGCCGCTCCACAGGTACATGGTGGCAAAGCTCTGGTAACAGGCGCTGTGGTGCTTTTTGCCCAAAAAGGGCAGCAGGTCCCGCCGGGATTCCAGTGTGATCGGTTTGAAATTCAGCATAAAACTCCTTGGATTTTGTAATTTTTCTTATCTTTTCGGCAAAGTCCCTCGCACGCATTTCAGCGATACGGTTCAGCGTCCTCCCTGCCGGGAAAAGGTACTGTTTTTTATTCCAGTCCCAGCGCAAGACAGTTTTTCAGCAAAGTCCTCCGCACACTCTCCGGCGGCATTCGGCACCGGCCGTGTCCCCCGGCCCTGCGGTTCTTCTGCCTGCCCCAAGCTCCGGGCCCTGGGGATGCAGCGTCCCCCCCTGCCGGGCAAAGGCGCTGTTTTTTTATTCCAGTCCCAGCGCAAGGCGGATCTTTTCAGCAATGACCTCCCGCGGGAGCATCTCGCCCTGCTCGGTACAGCTCAGGATATGCCAGCCCTGCTTTTCGGCCCCATACAGGGCCGCCGAACGACAATGCTGCAAATAGGCAAAGTCCGCCTCGTGGATATCCCGCTTGCTTTCATCGCCGTGGTAACGCTCGGAGAGCAGCCGGCGGGAAACCTCCGGGTCCACATCCAGGTACACCACCGCCGTGGGGCGGGGCAGCCCGGCTTTGTTGTATTCCACATCGCACAGCCAGTCGAGGAAGCTGTCCCACTCCTCCTTCGGCAGCCGGGACATCTGGTGCGGGATATTGGAGGTGGAGTAGCGGTCCGCCACCAGTATTTTGCCTGCTTCATAGTCCGGGCGCCAGTGGCGGCAGTAGCTGGCGTAACGGTCCACCGTGAAAAAGAGCGAAGCCCCGTAGGGGTTCACTTCCTCCAGCGTGCCTATCTCCCCATGGAGATACATCTTGACCAGCGTGCTGGAGGGGTCGTTATAGTCCGGGAAGGAAAGCTTCCGGCAAGGAATGCCCTTCCCGGTGAGATAATCGGTCAGCAGGGTGGCCTGGGTGGCCTTGCCGCTGCCATCCAGCCCCTCTATCACATACAGCTTGTGTTCCATATTCTGTCCTCCTCATTCCCTTTTATTGCGGGTACGGTAAATGAGATAAACCACCACCGCCGCGATGAGCACCACACCCGTCGCCGCAAAAAGCCCCATGCTCTCGGCCGCCCGGTCCTGCATCAGCCGCAAAAAGCTGGCCGCCGTCAGCACCAGTGCCGCCAGGCACAGCACAAAAGCCGGCATCCGTTTATCCATGGGCTTCTTCCCTCATTCTGGCGTATTTTTCCCGCATTTCAGCGGCTTTTCCGCAGGTCATTTTGCCCTCCGGGCAGCCGCCCCGCACACAGCCCGGCCCCGCGTTTTTGAAAAGATGCGGCGCCACGGAAAGGCACAGCCGCAGCATCTGGTCGGCCACCTCTCTTATCTCCCACTGGGCGCGCTGGCAGCACCGCAGCTCAAAGAAATTCATCAGGCTGCGGGCGTTCATGGTCACTATCATCTTGGTATCGCAGGCATTGGGCAGCACAAACCGCGCGTCCTCTATGGCGGTTTTCTCCGCCCGGCTGGCGGCCGCCTTGGGGCTCAGGCCCTCGGCCAGCAGCTCCTTTTCCCGGCGGGCCTTCAGCAGCTCGGCTATTTTCTGGTAGTGGGCAATGCTCTCCTGCATCGCCAGCTCAAATTCCGCCTTCGCCTCCGGCACCTCGGCGATCTGCGGCGGCACCACCACCTCAAAGTCATTCTCCCGCACATACCGCTGGCTTTGCACGCTGAAGGACGCAATGCGGTGCCGGGTGATCTGTGCCAGCAGGGCACGGCTCACGCCCTCAATACCGAAGGTAAAAACCGCGTGCTCTATGGGGCTCTGGTGGCCCAGGCCCGCCAGCATCTCCACAAATTCCCCGGCCTTTTCGGGGGTCAGCTTTTCCTGCACCTGGGCTATGGTGGCCGGGCTGTAGCACAGCCGCGCGGCCGAAGCGATGGTCATTTCCGGATCCGGAGTATGGGTGATAAGGGTGACCTTTGGCATAGTATTTCCTCCTTGCAGGGAATTATCGTTTTTCCAGCCGGGCAAAGGTGGCCATCAGCCGCTTGGCGCCGACTTTATCGAAATGGATGGTGAGAAGATGATCGCCTCCCATCGGCTCTATCTTGAGGATGGAACCCTCCCCGAAGGTCTTGTGATAGACTCGGTCGCCGGTTTTCAGGGTAAAGGGCTCGGCGGCAGGGACGGCGGGCCGGGGCCTGGGAGCCGCCGGGGCCGGGGCGGGGCTGCTGCCCAGCTTATTGGGCCGGTAGACGGTGGTCTGCCGGGCACCGTAACCGGAGCCATAACCGGTCCGCTCGCCATAGCCGCTGTGATAGCTGCCAAAGCGCTCGGTCTCATCCTCGGACTTCATCAGCTCTCCGGGGATCTCCCCCACAAAGCGGGAGGGACGGTTTCGGGTGGTTCGGCCGAAGAGCATCCGCTGGGCGGCCCCGGTGAGGTAAAGCTCCCGTTTGGCTCTGGTGATGCCGACATAGGCCAGGCGGCGTTCCTCCTCCAGCTCGGACGGCTCGTAGATGGCCTGCTGGCCGGGGAAAATACCCTCCTCCAGGCCGGTGATGAAAACATAGGGGAATTCCAGGCCCTTGGCGGAATGGAGGGTCATCAGCACGACCTTGTCATCGTCCTCCGAGAGATTATCCAGATCGGTGTAAAGGGCGATCTCCTCCAAAAAGCCGGAAAGGCTGGGCTCCTCGGTCTCCTCCATGTACTTCAGGATGGTGGTCTTGAGCTCGCCGATGTTCTCCAGCCGGCCGCGGCTTTCCATATCGTTTTTGGCCTCCAGGGCTCTTACATAGCCGCTTTGGTCCAGCACCTGCTCCAGCGTTTCGATGAGGGGGACCTCATCCACCGATTCGGCAATGCCGTCCATCATGGCGGTAAACTCCATCAAGGCACGGGATTTACCGGAAAGAGGGGCATATTCCTCGGCCGTTTGCAGGGTGCGGTACAGCGATTGTCCCAGGCTTTCCGCCACCTGCTGGGCGGTATTCATGGTGGCCTCGCCAATGCCCCGTTTGGGCTCGTTGATGATGCGGCGGAGCCGCAGACTGTCATTGGGGTTATTCAGCACCGCCAGATAGGCCAGAATATCCTTGACCTCCTTGCGGTCAAAGAACTTGAGGCCGCCGATGATGCGGTAAGGGATCCCCTGCCGGATGAACATCTGCTCCAAGGTGCTGGAAAGGGCGTTCATCCGGTACAGGATGGCATGGTCACTGTATTTGGCGCCTTTTTCGTGGTTTTTGCGGATGGTGGAGGCGATGAAGTGGGCCTCCCGCTGCTCATCGGCCGCCTTGTGGTACAGCACCTTCTCTCCCCTGCTGTTTTGGGTCCACAGGGTCTTGCCCTTGCGCTGGCTGTTGCGGCTGATGACGGCATTGGCAGCATCCAGAATGGTGCCGGTGCTGCGGTAGTTCTGTTCCAGGCGGATGACCTTGGTTTGGCCGAACTGCTGCTCAAACGAGAGGATGTTTTCGATGGTGGCGCCCCGGAACTTGTAGATGCTCTGGTCGTCATCGCCGACCACACAAAGATTTCCATGGGCGGCGGCCAGCAGGCTGACCAGCAAATACTGGGCGTGGTTGGTATCCTGGTACTCATCCACCATGATGTACCGGTAGCGGCGCTGGTACTTTTGCAGCACCTCCGGGAACTGCTGGAACAGCTTGACCGTCAGCAGGATGATGTCATCAAAATCCAGGGCGTTGGCGTCTTTTAGCATCTGCTGGTAGCGGCCGTAAATCCGGGCTGTCACCTGCAGGGCAAAGTTATCCCCCGCCGACTGGCGCAGCCCTTCCGGGGTGAGCATTTTATCCTTGGCGCGGCTGATATTGCCCAGCAGGGCCTTGGGCGCAAAGTTTTTATCGCTGATGTGGAGCTCGGCCATGGCGTCTTTGATGACCCGGACGGAATCATCGGTATCGTAGATGGTGAAATTTCTGTTGTAGCCCAGGGCCTCTATCTCCGCGCGAAGGATGCGGGAGCAGGCCGCGTGAAAGGTGGCGGCGTGCACATCCTCGCCACGGGTGCCCAGCATGCCCGCCAGGCGCGCGCGAAGCTCGCCCGCGGCTTTATTGGTGAAGGTGATAGCCAGAATATTCCAGGGGGCGGGGACATCGTGGGCGATGAGCTGCCCGGCCCGCTCCATGTAGCTGCCATCGGCGGCGGCCAGCTCCAGGATGCGCCAATCCTCCTCGCTGAGGGGGGGCATATCATCCTGCCGGACGGAGGCGAGGCCGAACTGGAGCAGGCAGGTGATGCGGTGGATGAGGACGGTGGTTTTTCCGCTGCCGGCCCCGGCCAAAATGAGAACCGGGCCTTCCACGGCCAAGACGGCCTGCCGCTGCATGGGATTGAGGTGGGAAAAGCGCCGCTGCAGGATGGCGCGCTTTAACTGCTGGTAGGTTTGGTTATCGTGCTGGGGCATGGTGGTCTCCTTTTATCGTCTCGAAAATTTTTCGCAAATCTCTAAAATAGTCCAAAATAGATTGTACCACAAAAGGGCGGCGGAAGAAAGTGCCGGGAGAGATTTTTTGCGGCGAAAAGCTCCCCCCCACTAATACGGCAAAATGGGCCTTTCTTTGCAGGTGAGAGGTTAATATTTCACTTTTTTTCACGAAAAATTTACGATTGCGGAAAAATGTGGGTGTAATTTAACTAAATACTGGGCTATATTTACAGCAAAATGACAGGAAAAAGGAGCCCCCGAAGGGGCTCCCGAAAGAGGGGGACACGCGTTATTTTTTTCGGGAAAGAATGGACATGCCAAGGGCAGCGACAGCCATGAGAGCGGCCGCGGCGGCGACCATATCATTGGCGCCGGTGGCGGGGTTCTTCTGGTCATCGGTCTTGGGGGTCTCCTCGGTGGAGGGGACGATGATGGTGATGGTGCCGTCGGTGGGAGGGGTGGGGGGAGTAGGAGGAAGTTCCTGCTTTTCACCCTTGGTCCAAACTGTTGTACCATCGACAGAAACGGTACCCAGCAATTCATATCCCTCGTAGAAGCGGCAGCCATAAAGAGCCGATCCTGTTTTGCTGTCTACCGCAATATTCTCCGTAGTATTGTTTCCTGTGAAACCGAGGTTCCAAGCGCCACCTTCTTGAGCATGTTTATAATCACACAAACGAACAGCGGGTTTCGGAGCAGCCGCAGAACCAGTCCCAATAAACTGACAATTATTAATTTTTACCTCTAAAACGCCGTCCAGTGTGTTTTGACGGTATGCATCAATAAAGCCATAAGGAGATTTGAATGTGCATCCATCAAAGGAGAAAGATGTACCGGTATAGCACTTCACATTAAAGCACTTTGTATAAGAGGACTCAAACAAGCAGCCTTTGAAAGTAACCGCACCATTTCCGAACATACTAATAACATTTGTAATCTTGCAGTCCTCAAAGCTCATAGAGGCCGGACGAATAAATCCACGGTAATAATCACTGGAATCATCCTTAGCATACTTATCATGAAGAGTTACAGATTTAAATGTAATCTTACCAGCACCATCAAAACTATAACAACCAACACCACCAGCATCGGAATAACCGGCCTTGTACTCATTTCCGTAATTAAGTGTTGTTTTGTCCTGACCAGCGCCAACGAAAGTCAAGTTTCTACCATCTTTTACAGAAATTTTTTCGAGGTCGAATGTACCCTCACCAAGCGTAATGGTATCGCCATCCGCTGCAGCATTCACTGCTGCAATCAAATCATCATCAGTAGTAATTCCTGCCGCTAAGGCGGTGGTGGGCAGCATGACGGCCAGCATGAGGAACACTAGCACGACGCTTAAAAACTTTTTCATTTGAACGAACCTCTCTTCTTTTTATTTTTCCCGCAGGTGGGGTTGTGTTTGCTGGCGCAAACACAAAATATCCACATGTGGATATGATTGGTATAAACAGGTTACCACTTTTGGGAATGGCGTGTCAACTATTTGGAAGAATTTTGGAGGAACACACAAAATGGAAGAGTTTAATTTAGCAAAAAATGCCCCCTTGCGGGGGCATTTTGATGGAGTGTACGAATTTTTTTACGCCACGGTGATGACCTTGACGGGGCACTTTTCGGCGCAGGCGCCGCAATTGGTGCACTTTTCGGGATCGATGGAGGCGAGGAAATCGGTGACGGTGATGGCGCCGGTAGGGCAAACCTTGGTGCACATCATACAGCCGATGCAGCCGGCGGAGCAGACCTTGCGGACGACGGCGCCCTTATCATGGCTGGAGCAGCGCACGGTGACATGATTTTTGACCGGGACCATGCCGATGAGCAGGTGCGGGCAGGTTTTGGCGCAGGCACCGCAGCCGGTGCACAGGCTTTCATCCACATGGGCAACGCCATCCACGATGGAGAGCGCACCGAATTTGCAGACCTTGACGCAATCGCCATAGCCCAGGCAGCCGTAGCCGCAGGCTTTTTTGCCGCGGTGCAGGGCAGCGCAGGCCGCACAGGTGGCGGGGCCGTGGTAATCCTCGGCTTCGCCGCACTTTTCGCAGGTGCCGCTGCAGCGGACGGTGGCTTTGACGGGCTCGGTGTTTTCCGCCGCGACGCCCAGGTATTCGCTGATCTGAGCGGAGACGGAAGCGCCGCCGGGGATGCAGAGATTGGGCTTGGCGCTGCCATTGGCAACGGCTTTGGCGTAGTCATCGCAGCCGGCATAGCCGCAGGCGCCGCAATTGGCGCCGGGCAGGAAGCCGCGGATATCCTCCACACGGGTATCGATGGGGACCGAGAGGAAATGGGAGGCCACTACCAGCAGGATGGCGCAGATCAAGCCGATAGCGCCGACAATAATAATACCAGTCATAGTTATCTCCCCTCCTTACTTCAGCAGACCATCTACCACACCGGAGAAGCCCATGAAGGACATAGATACGATGGAGGCAGCGATCAGAGTGATGGGCAGGCCCTGGAACGATTCGGGGATATCCATGTTCTCCATGCGGCCGCGAACGCCTGCGAAGAGGACCATTGCCAGCAGGAAACCGAGACCGGCGCCCAGCGCATTGACCATGGACTGGCCGAAATTGTACTTCTCATCGATATTGAGCACCGCTACACCGAGCACGGCGCAGTTGGTGGTGATGAGGGGCAGATAGATGCCGAGGGCTTCATACAGCGGAGGCAGGAACTTCTTGAGGGCCATTTCCACCAGCTGTACCAGCGCGGCGATGACCAGGATGAATACGATGGTCTGCATATAGCCCAGCTCGTATTTATCCAGCAGATAGGTCTGGATGGGCCAGGTGGCGGCGGTGGCCAGTACCATAACAAAGGTAACGGCGACGCTCATGCCGACGGCGGAATCCAGCTTTTTGGAAACGCCGAGGAACGGGCAGATACCCAGAGTCTTGGAGAGGACGAAGTTCTGCGTCAAAATAGCAGAAAGCAGAATGACGATCATTTCTTTCATGCTTCACAGCCTCCTTCCTTATTCTCTGCCGAGGGGCAGCCACCGGCGCAACCGGCGCAGGCGCCGCAGGCAGCGCAATCGAGTTTCTTCTTGGGCTTATGCTTGGCGAACTTATTCATGATGGCGATGAGCACGCCATAGACGAGGAAGCCGCCGGGGGTGAGCTTCATGATCGCAATGGGATCGAACAGATTGGCGGTGAGGGTGATGCCGCACCAGGTACCGCTGCCGAGGATCTCACGCACGGTGGCCATGCAGAACAGAGCGAGGGTGAAGCCCAGGCCCATGCCCAGACCATCGAGGGCGGAATCGATGACATTATTCTTGCTGGCAAACATCTCGGCACGGCCGAGGATGATGCAGTTTACCACGATAAGCGGCAGGAAGATGCCGAGGCTCTGATAGAGGCTCTGCACATAGGCCTGGAGCAGCAGCTGCACCACCGAAACAAAGCCGGCGATGACGACGATGAAGCAGGGAATGCGGACCTTATTGGGGATGATATTGCGCAGCAGGGAGATAACGATATTGGAGCCCAGCAGTACAAAGGTGGCCGCCAGACCCATGCCCAGCGCATTGAGGACCGAGGTGGAGGTAGCGATGGTGGGGCAGGTGCCCAGCACCAGAACCAGAACGGGGTTCTCCTTGATGATACCATTGGTGAAGGTTTTCAGCTTGTTACTCATTTGGTTCCTCACGCTCCTTTCACAGTCTCAAAGGCGGCAAAGGCCAGCTTAACAGCTTCCTTGTAGCCATTGGAGGTATAAGTTGCCTTAGATACCATGGGCAGCTCGCTATCGGGGGTTTCGGCGGTGATGCCGATCCACTTCTTGCTGTAAGAGCTCTTGGCGAGCTTGGAACCGTCAATTCCCTCGTACTCATTGGGGGTCTCGGTGTGCTGATACAGCTTGGAGGCGATGATGGCGCCGTTATTATCAATGGCGACGAGGATATGCAGATCGCCGCTGAAGCCGGAGGCATGAACATTGAACGCATAGCCCAGCTCGGACTGATAGGCGCTGTCGGTGCCTTCGGGTGCGGTCTCCAGCTCGGTGTAGCCCTCGCCCAGCATTTCGGCGATGAGCTCGGCCTCGGGATAGACCTTTTCTTCGGTGGGAGCTTCGATGGCGATGCCCGCCAGCTCACCGTAAGCGACAAAGGCATTGCCGACTGCGGCATTGAAGCCCTTGGAGGAGAAGGTGGCGCCGGAGAGGAACTCGATGCCCTCAAGGTTATAATCCTTGCCGAGGTACTGCTCCTGGAAGTGGGCTTCCTTTTCGATGCGGTCGCCGATACCGGGGGTCTCGCCGTGCTCCATGACCTGGGTGCCGGTGATGGCGCCATCGGAGGAGATGCCGACCATGACGGTGATCATGCCCGCGAAGCCCTTGCCCTGGGCCTGGAATACATAGCCAGCGCCATTGCCGGCCTTGTAGGCATTGAGGACATTTTCGGCGGAGACGGTGACTTCCTCGAAGTCGGTGCCATCGGGCAGAACGGCGGAAAGGGCCGCATTGGCCTCGGCAGCCTTGGCCGCGTCAATGACGGGCTTGGTGAGACCGTAGGTACCCACCAGCGCCGCGGAAACGATGACGCAGATGGCGGTGAGGACGACGATGGGTTTCAGCTTTTCCCATTTCATTTCTCAGCACCTCCCACTCCAAACGGTTTTTTGGCCCCGATCTTATTGAGGTGGGGGCAGATGATATTCATAAGCAGAATGGCGAAGGATACGCCCTCCGGATAGCCGCCGGAGGAATTGCGGATGAGCATGGTGATAATGCCCGCGCCCAGCGCGAATACGACCTTGCCCCACTCGGTAGCGGGAGAGGTGGAGTAATCGGTGAGCATGAAGATGCCGCCCAGCAGCACGCCGCCGGTCAGGATCATGGTGATGGGGTCATAACCGAGGATCAGGCTCATCACGGCGATGGTAGCCACATACACCAGCGGGATGGTGGGGGTGATGACCCGGCGAACCACCAGATAAACAAAGCCGATGATGAGGGCAATGGCGCAGGTTTCGCCCAGGCAGCCGCCGCGGATACCGAAGAGCAGGTTCTTGACGGCGGGGAGGCTATCCACAGCGCCCTCCTTGATGAGGGCCAGGGGGGTCGCGCCGGAAACGGCATCGATGCCGGGAATGTAGGAATTGGCGGTCGGCCAGGTGGTCATCTGCCCGGCAAAGGCGATGAGCAGGAAGATACGGCCGGTGATGGCGGGATTGGCGAAATTGCAGCCGATGCCGCCGAACAGCTGCTTGACGATAACAATAGCGACAAAGCAGCCGACAATGGCCATCCAGATGGGGAACCCGGCAGGCAGGTTCATTGCCAGCAGCAGACCGGTCACGGCGGCGCTCAAATCCGAAATGGTATTAGTGCGCTTGGTGATCTTACGGAACAGGTACTCGAACAGGATAGAAGCCGCCACACAAACGACCTCCAGCAGCAGGGCGCGGGTGCCAAAAACCAGTACCGACGCCACCACGGCAGGCAGCAGGGCAATGAGGACATCACCCATGACGGAGGTGGTGGAGGCACCGCCGCGGACATGAGGCCCGGCGGAAACCAACAGTTTACGATCAGTCATTTTATCTCCCCTCCTCCTTACTTTCTTATCATCTGCTTGCCCAGCTGGTTATAGACCACCAGGTGGCGCTTGGCAGGACATACATAGGCACAGCAGCCGCATTCCATGCACAGATTGACATGGAGCGCCTTCAGGGCCTCCACATCCTCGGCATGATAGGCGCGATCCAGCGCCGCGGGGCTGAGACTGAGCGGACAGGCCCGCAGGCAGCGGCCGCAGCGGATGCAGGCGGTCTCGGCTGCCATTTTGGCTTCTTTTTCATTAAAGACCAGCAGGCCGTTATTGGTCTTGCTGATGGGGGTCTGGTCATCCCGGCAGGAGGTGCCCATCATGGGGCCGCCCAGGATGATCTCGGCCGGTTCGCCCTTGTAGCCGCCGCAGAAATTGATGATGTCCTCCAGCTTGGTGCCGATGGGAACCCAGACATTCTTCGGCTCGGCTACCGCGCTGCCATCCACCGTGACCATACGGCTGGTAAGCGGCAGGCCGGTCTTGACATACTCCGCCAGCTTGATGACAGTGCCGACATTCATGACCAGCACGCCGACATCACTGGGAAGCTTGCCCTCCGGGATGACACGGCCGGTGGCCTCGTAAACGATGACCTTTTCGGCGCCCTGGGGGTAGCGGGATTTGAGCTCCAGCACCTCCAGCTTGCTGCCCTTCGCCGCGGCGTCGGCCTTGATCTTCTCAATGGCCTTGGGCTTGTTATTTTCGATGCCGATGACCGCGCGGCCGCCCGGCATATGGCGCAGAATGAGCTCCGCGCCCTCCAGCAGCAGGTCGGTCTTTTCCAGCATGATGCGGTAATCGCAGGTGAGGTAGGGTTCGCACTCGGCGCCATTGATGACAAGGGTATCGATGGCTGCGCTCTTCAGGCCGGCCAGCTTGACGCTGGTGGGGAATCCCGCGCCGCCCAGTCCCATCAGACCGCAGGCGCGCGCCGCCACCAGAACATCCTCCAGCTCCGCGCCGATGGCGGGCGGAGTGAGGGTCTCATCGATGGTCTGCTCGCCATCGGTGGTGATGACAATGGCTTCCGATTTGGCGCCGCGGGCATTGAAGATCTGCTCGATGGCCTTGACCTTACCCGATACGCTGGAATGGATCGGTGCCGAAACCGCCGCTTCACTATCGCCGATGAGCTGGCCGACCTTAACGGTATCGCCAACCTTTACGACAGGCTTGCAGGGGGCGCCGATGTGCTGAGACATGGAAATGGTGACCTCGGCCGGGACCGGCATGATCACGCTTTCCAACTCGGCTGTGTTCTTTTGGTGCTTCACATGGATGCTGGGAAGCGAATGGAACATAGCCACAGGTATCCCTCCTAATTGTTTATTTTAGGCTTAAGCGGTCCAGATAGGGCATGACAACCCGCAGAGCCATCCCGGTGATGGCGCCCATGAGCAGTCCCGCCGCTAAAAGAACCGGCAAGTAGTACCAAACATATTGATTGCTGATGATGAACCGGGCCGCGATGAGCTGGCCCACATTGTGCGCCGCGCCGCCGAAAACGCTGAGCAGCAGATACTGCCGGCGAATGCCCGGCAGCAGGCTGAGCAGCAGCATGACCGTGACCGAGGCAATCCCGCCGGACGCGCTCATGGCGGCGGCCACCGCCCCGCGGGTAAGCAGCACAAACAGGGACTTGAGCACCGCGATGGTGTAGCCGCTGACCGGCCCCAGCACAAACAGGGCGTACATGGTGACGATATTGGAAAGGCCCAGCCGGATGCCCGGCGGCAGCATGGGCAAAGCGGGCAGCAGCGACTCCAGGAAGCTGAGTGCCATGGCCAGCGCGAACAAAAGGCCCATCAAAGCCAGTCTTTTTACTTTGCAGTTACGGTTCTGTGCTGCCATTTGCTTCTCCCATAGTGGTACATCATTTATTTTAGTTGCTTTTGGGTGTAATTTCAACCAAAAAGCCGCTATTTTACCGCCGAATTTTAATAAAAAAATATCATTTTAGTTATAACTAATGCTGAAAGCGGTAACGGTGCCTGACAAAAAACTGGTGAAGTACAAATGCCTCATACTTCACCAGTTGATGTATGGCTTATCTTGGAAGATCAATCCAGGTCGCAGCCGGTGCAGCCTTCGCAGTCGCCTTCGCAATCCAGGTCATCCAGATCGAACTCCAGCTTTTCGCCGCAGTTGGGGCAGTCAATCTCCCCTTCGCACAGCATGCTTTCATCCACGCAGATGGTATCGCCGCAGGTGGGGCACTTTACTTCATACAGGGGCTCGTCCTCATCATCGAACTCATCATAGTCATCCAGGCCATAATCATCGTCCTCATCAAAGTCGTAGTCCTCATCCTCATCGTCTTCCTCATACAGGGCGTCTTCCACATCCTGCAGATCATCATCGATGGCATCGACGACTTCGCCCAGCTCCTCTACCGCATCCTCCAGATCGGTAACGGAGAGCGCCAGGTCATCCAGCACCTCGATGACATTGAGCAGAACTTTGCCTTCGGCAGTGGTATCGGTCAGCTTGAGGCCATCGGCCAGGCCGCGCAGATAAGCAACTTTTTCAATAACAGTCATTTTTGTAACCTCCCTTATGGTATGGGTGTAGATAATGACAACCGGCGTAAAATGAGATTTACGCTCTTTCCATGTACTCACCGGTTCTGGTATCCACACGGATCATATCGCCCTCATTGATGAACAGGGGTACCTTGATCTCGGCGCCGGTTTCCAGGGTGGCGGGCTTGAGGGTATTGGTGGCGGTATTGCCGGCAAAGCCGGGATCGGTCTTGGTGACCTCCAGCTCCATGAAGAAGGGAGGCTCTACGCCGAACACGCTGCCCTTGTAGGAAAGGATCTTGCAGACGGTGTTCTCCTTGACGAACTTGAAGTTATCGCTGAGAATGCTCTTGTTGATCGGGATATTCTCGTAGGTCTCCTGATCCATGAAATAGTACAGGTCGCCATCGGAATACAGGTATTCCATATCCTTTCTCTCGATATAGGCGGTCGGGTACTTATCAGAGGGGTTGAAGGTACGCTCGGTGACAGCACCGGTGATCACATTGCGGATCTTGGTGCGGACAAAAGCGGCGCCCTTGCCGGGTTTAACATGCTGGAACTCGATGATCTGATAGACATTGCCATCCATATCAAAGGTCACACCATTGCGAAAATCGCCTGCACTTACCATAATACAAAAACCTCCAGGATATAATGTACGGATTTAACTATCTGATTTTAACATATACCGGTGCATAAATGCAAGGGTTTTTCACAGGATAATGAGCTCTTTGGGGCTGTTTGTCAAATCTTTTGTGCCATCCGGGGCAAGCCAAACCATATCCTCGATGCGGACGCCGAAGCGGCCCTCCAGGTAGATGCCGGGTTCCACGGTGATGACCATGCCCTCCTTGGCGGTGGTCTCCGGGGCGATGGAGGGAGAAAAGCCGGGCATTTCGTGGATCTCGATGCCGACGGAATGGCCCAGGCTGTGGCCGAAGCAGCCCTCATAGCCGGCATTGTAGATGAGCTCACGGGCGGCGGCATCCACGGCGCGGCAGGAAGCGCCCACGACGGCCTTTTCGATGCCGAGGAGCTGGGCGGCCAGGACGGTATCATACACGCGGCGCATCTCCTCGGTCGGCTCGCCGACGGCAACGGTACGGGTCATATCGGAGCAGTAGCCGCCCCAGTAGGCGCCGTAATCCATAGTGAAGAAGTCGCCCTGCCGCAGGGGACGGTCGCCGGGGACGGCGTGGGGCTTGGCGGAATTGGGACCGCCGGCGGCAATGGTCTCAAAGGCAAGGCCATCCGCGCCCAGACGGCGCATGCAGTATTCCAGGTAGGCGGCAACCTCTTTTTCGGTCTTGCCGGGCTTGATGAAATCGAGGATCTCCAGGAAGGCGGCATCGGTGATGCTTTGCGCCTTGCGGATGGCGGCAATCTCCTCCTCGTCCTTGAGGGAGCGCATCTCCAGGATCTTATCATTGAGGGCGGCGGCGGTGAGGAACTCCACTTGCGGCAGACGGGAACGGTACTGTTCCAGGCTGCCCACGGTGATGTAGTCGGTTTCGAGGGCGACGGTTCTGGCGCCGTGCTTCTTCAACAGCTCGCCTAGCTGGTCGTACAGCTTATCCTGCAGGATGACCTCGGCCCCGGTGACGGTGGCCTTGGCGACCTCGATATAGCGGAAATCAATGATGAAGTAGGCAGCATCCCGGAACGCCAACAGTGTGCCGGCGGTGGAGCCCAGTCCGGTAAAGTAGCGGCGGTTCACATCGGAGGTGATGAGAGCGGCATCGGCCCCCTCCGGCAGGGCTTTCATCAGTTTTTCAATGCGGTTCATGCTCGATTCTTCCTTTCTGCGGCTTGGTTATAAAGATCTCTCATGGTGGCGGCGTCCTCCGCCTGGGTTCCAGCCGATTCACAGATGATGGTGGGCTGGCTGTCGTACTTGACCAGCACCTCTGCCAACGGCGCAAAGTAGGGGCCGTAGGTGGTATCGGCAAAGGTGAGGTGGCGTTTTTCCCCGCCGTTTTCGGTGTACTCTATCTGAGAAAAATGGGAATGGAAACACTTCATGCGCTGCTCCCCTATCTCATTTTTCATGGTCAGCAAAATGTGCTCGTAGTCCTCCGCCCCGCGGATGCTGCCCAGCGTGCGGGCATTGAGGTGGCCGAAATCGATGCAGGGCAGCAGGCGGTCATCCAGCTTGCACAGCTCCATGACCTCCTCCAGCGTGCCCAGCTGGTTAAACTTGCCCATAACCTCCGGGCAGACGATGATGTGCCCCAGATGGGCCTCATCCAGCGCTGCCAGCGCCTGCTTTAAGGTCTCTCCCGCAAGGGAAAGTGCCTCCTCCCGACTGATCTTGGCACAGGAGCCGGAATGGACCACAATGCGGCGAGCGCCCATCAGGTCGGCGGCTTCGGCGGATTCCAGAATGTACTTGATGCTGTTCTGACGCTTTTCTTCCTCCACGCTGGAAAGGGAGATGTAATACGGCGCGTGCAGCGAAAGCTGGATATCCCGCGCCTCGCAGCCGGCCTTCAGCTTCAGTACACCTTCACGATTGATACGCACCCCGCGGCCGCACTGGTATTCGTAGGCATTCAGGCCCATCTTTTCCAGGTATTCCGGGATCTGCGGGGTGGATTTATAGCCCATGGCGGTAAAGCTTTCGCTGTTCCCGGCAGGCCCTATTCTTATCATTCGGCATTCCTCCTTTTGCGGCGGTGGTAAAGGCGCAGCAGCGGTTTTTCCAGCGGACGCTTGATGCGGTACAGGCCGTAGCCTTCTTCGGCGTAGGGCTCCACCAGAATGGTGACGCAGCCGCACAGGTTGCCGCACAGGATATCGGTAAAGAGCTGATCCCCGATGAGGGCGGTCTGCCGCGGGCTGACGCCAAACTCCTTCATCTTTGCCAGGGCCACCTTCTTTTTGGGCTTGGCGGCATCGGCAATGTAGCCCAGCCCCAGGCGATTGGCAAAGGGCGCGACCCGCAGCTCGTGATTATTAGAAATGACAAAAAGGCGCAGCCCGGCCGCCCGCTGGCGCTCCAGCCAGTCCATCACCTCCGGCTTTATTTCCTGGCTGTTATCACCGGTCAGAGTGTTATCCACATCCAAGAGTAGGGCACGGATGCCATGCCGGATAAAAAAATCCGTTGGGATCTCCTCGATGCGGTGGAAATCGTATTGCGGGGTCAAAAGCGGCAAGGGCTCACGCTCCTTTCGGTTGGTTCGGCTCTATTATAGCAACTTGAGTGGGGAAAAGAAAGCCCCATTTCCCGCTCTTTCCCCGATTTGTGCAAATGGAAAAGGCAGACGAGGATAAACCCATCTGCCTTTATTCCGGTTGCAATAAAGATCAAGATTACTTGTACTTGCGCTTACGAGCAGCCTCGGACTTTTTCTTGCGCTTAACGGAAGGTTTCTCATAATGCTCACGCTTGCGGACTTCCGCCAGAACGCCAGATCTAGCGCAGGAACGCTTAAACCGTCTGAGAGCACTATCCAGCGACTCGTTATCTTTTACTCTGATCTCTGCCATTTACTATTCCCTCCCTACGCCCTACGGCTGGAGTTATATCCTAATAACAGGATAACACATAGATTATACAATAAGGCATTTTACTATGTCAAGAGATTTTTATTGAACAAGGCCCTTCAATTTATTATTTTGCCACGATATTGTAGAGCTTACCCTTCACATATATTTCCTTGATGACGGTCTTGCCAGCCAAAGCAGCCTGCACATTGGCATCGGCCATTACCAGCGCCTTTACCGCTTCCTCGGTGCTGTCGGTGGGGATCATGAGGCGGGCCTTGATCTTGCCGCTGACCTGCACCGCGATCTCCGCGGCGGCATCCACGCATTTGGCGGGGTCGTACTCCGGCCACTTGGCCCGCGCCAGCATTTCCCTGTTGCCCAGCACTTCGTTGATCTCCTCGGTGAGGTGGGGGGCGAAGGGATTGAGCAGGGTAATGAAGGTCATCAGCTCGCCGCGGGTGACGCTGCCCTTATCGTAAATTTCATTCAGCACGCTCATCATGGCGGCGATGGCGGTATTGCACTTGAGGCCCTCGATATCCTCGCTGACCTTTTTGATCATCTTGTGGAAGCTGCCCTCCAGCTCGGGGGAATAGCCTTCCTCGGGGGTCATCATATCGGTGAGGGCGGCCACACGCTCCAGGAAGCGCTTGCTGCCCTTGATGGAGGAGGTGTTCCAGGGGGCGGTCTTTTCAAAGTCGCCGATGAACATCTCGTACATTCTCAAGGTATCAGCGCCGTACTGGGCCACCACATCGTCTGGATTTACCACATTGCCGCGGGATTTGCTCATCTTTTCGCCGTTTTCGCCCAGGATCATGCCGTGGCTGGTGCGTTTGGCATAGGGCTCCTTACAGGAAACAACACCGATATCATACAGGAACTTGTGCCAGAAGCGGGAGTACAAGAGGTGCAGCGTGGTGTGCTCCATGCCACCGTTGTACCAGTCTACCGGCATCCAGTAGTCCAGCGCTTCCTTGGCGGCCAGCGCATTCACATTGTGTGGGTCACAGTAGCGCAGGAAGTACCACGAGGAACCGGCCCACTGGGGCATGGTATCGGTCTCCCGCTCGGCGGGACCGCCGCAGCAGGGGCAGGTTGTCTTTACCCAGTCGGTCAGCTTGGCCAGCGGGGATTCACCGTTATCGGTGGGCTCATAGCTTTCCACCTCCGGCAGGCGCAGGGGCAGCTCACTTTCGGGGATGGCCACCCAGCCGCACTTGGGACAGTTCACCAGCGGGATAGGCTCGCCCCAATAACGCTGGCGGGAGAATACCCAGTCACGCAGCTTGTAGTTGACCTTGGTCTCGCCCTTCTTCTGCTCCTCCAGCCACTTGATAATGGTCTTTTTGGCTTCCTCCACGGTCAGGCCATCCAGGAAACCGGAATTGACCATGATGCCGGTAGCGCAATCGGTAAAGGCTTCCTTTTCCACATCGCCGCCCTTTACCACCTCGATGATAGGCAGACCGAACTTTTTGGCGAACTCCCAGTCACGGGTATCGTGGCCGGGCACCGCCATGATGGCGCCGGTGCCGTAGCTCATCAGAACATAATCGGAAATAAAGATGGGGATCTCTTTGCCATTGACGGGATTGATAGCCGCCACGCCCTCCAGCCGCACGCCGGTCTTATCTTTGGCCATTTCGGTGCGCTCAAAATCGGACTTGCGGGCGGAGACCTCCTGATACTCCCTGACAGCATCCATATTGGTGATGCGGTCCGCCCACTTTTCGATGTAAGGGTGCTCCGGCGACATAACCATGTAGGTAGCACCAAAGAGGGTATCGGGACGGGTGGTATAGATGAGCAGCTTATCGCCGCCGGTGGTATCAAATTCAACCTCGGCGCCGGTGGAGCGGCCGATCCAGTTGATCTGGGAGGTCTTAACACGCTCCAGATAGTTGACATCGGAGAGGTCATCAATGAGGCGCTGGGCGTAGGCGGTAATCTTCAGCATCCACTGGCTCTTTACCTTGTGGATGACCTCGCTGCCGCAGCGCTCGCACACACCGTTGACCACCTCCTCATTGGCCAGCACGCACTTGCAGCTGGTGCACCAGTTGACGGACATCTCCTTTTTGTAGGCCAGGCCTTTTTTGAAAAGCTGGAGGAAGATCCACTGGGTCCACTTGTAGTAGCCGGGATCGGTGGTATTGATCTCCCGGTCCCAATCGAAGGAGAGGCCGAGGCTCTTGAGCTGGGCCTTAAAGTGTGCCACATTCTGCGCGGTGACGATCTCCGGGTGGATGTGGTTTTTGATGGCGAAATTTTCGGTGGGCAGGCCAAAGGCATCCCAGCCCATGGGGTACAGCACATTATAGCCCTGCATCCGGCGCTTTCTGGCTACGATATCCAGCGCGGTATAGGAACGCGGATGGCCGACATGCAGTCCCTGACCGGAAGGATACGGGAACTCCACCAGCGCATAGTATTTGGGCTTGGTGTAGTCATTTTCGGCATGGAATACATGGGCTTCTTCCCACTTTTTTTGCCACTTCGGTTCAATTTCCTTAAATTCGTGTTTCAACGGTCTGTCCTCCCAACCTCATTCGGCGCTTAGGGCGCTTGATCAAATTTATTTTTTCTCGCCTTCCAGCTCCAGCGGCAGGCGGGGGGCATCGGCCCATACACGGTCGATGCTGTAAAAATTGCGGGTCTCGGCATAGAAAATATGCACGATGACATCGCGGTAGTCCATTAGGATCCACTGGGCGGAGCTGCGGCCCTCGATGCGCTTGGGCTCGATGCCCTGGCGACCCAGGTATTCATCCAGGTCCTCGCACAGCGATTTGACCAGTGTGGTATTGCTGGCAGTGGCCACCACAAAGTAATCCCCGATGGTGGTCAGCTCGCCGATCTGGATGACCTCCAGGTCGGTCGCCTTTTTGCTATCCAGAAATTTGGCGATAGAAAGAGCAAGTTCTTTGGAATTCATTCTTTTTCCTCCTTGCAGAGTTTTACATATTCATTGTAGGCCTGCCAGCTTTCCCGGCAGAGGGGGCTTTTCCGGCGGCACAGCTTGCCGATGGTATAGCACAGCGCGTACAGCATCGCCCCATCCAGGGAGCGATCGGCCCAGCGGCGCATCTCGGCTACATCAGGGTAGTGCCGCCCCTCCTCGGTCAGGTCCGCCAGGTACACGATCTTTTCCAGGCGGCTCATACCGGCCCGGCCGGTGGTGTGGTAGCGCACCGCGTTTTCGATATCTTTATCACGGACACCGTAGCGCCCCAGAATTTCCGCTGCCGCGAAGCCGTGAATGAGCTGCGGCTGCTCCCGGAAATCGATTTCGGTCATTATAGCACTTCGCCTCATGATTTGCAATGCTTCTGGGAGCGGCATTTCCTTACAGCAGTCATGCAGTATCCCCGCTATCGCCGCCTTTTCGGGGTCTTCTCCCCAGCGGCGGGCCAGGCGTTCTGCTTCCTTTTCCACCCCAAGGGAATGGCGGTAGCGTTCCTCGCTCATCAGCGGGCGGATGGCTTCCCTCATTTCTTGCCGGGTCATTGGTCCTCCCCCTTATACAGGCCGTGGGCGGCAATGTATTCCGCCACCGCAGGCGAAAGATCCCCGCAGGGCACCCCGGCGCGCAGCATCTGCCTTATTTCGGTGGAGGACACCACCCGCACAGGATTATCCAAGAAGATGCTGAGCACCCCTTCCCGCGCCAGCAGGCGGGCCTGCTGATAGAGGGCTTCCTTATCGTCCTCTTCCCGGCTGGCCACCGCCAGCGTGCACATTCTGCCCAGCGCCTGCCATTCCCGCCATGCGGTAAAGGTCAGGTAGTTATCTGTACCCATGATGAGGTAAAAATCGTCCTCGGAGTAGCATTCCCGCATATGCCGCATGGTCTCGATGGTATAGCTGACGCCGCCGCGGGTCAGTTCATAGTCATCCGCCAGGATATTCGGCAACCCCTGCAGGGCCAGCCGGCACATTGCCAGCCGGTCCTCCCCTGCGGCCAGATCAGGCGAAGCCTTATGCGGCGGGATAAAGGCGGGGATAACATGCAGGCAATCCAGCCGCAGCTGCTTTACCGCCTGACGGCATACCCCTACATGGCCCAGGTGGATGGGATTGAAGGTGCCGCCGTAAAAACCGATTCTTGCCACTTTTCTCCCCTCCGTTACCGCAGGTCAATGATGGTCTTTTCGGGGTTTTTGCGGTACAGGGTCACCTTGCGGCCCACCACCTGCACCACCTCGGCGCCGGTGGCCTCCGCCAGGGTCGCCGCCATCTCCCTGGGGGTCTCCGGGGCGGTCTCCAGCACCGTCAGCTTGATAAGCTCCCGGGCAGTCAGGGCGTCATCCACCTGCTTTTGCAGCGCCTCGCCCATGCCGTTTTTGCCCACCTGCAGAATTGCCTCTACCGTATTGGCATAGGAGCGCAGCTTGGCTCTCGTTTTGGAATCCATCATATCATTCTCCTTCTTTTCTGTCTTTCAGCTTCTCATACAGTGCCGCCAGCGCCCGTCCCCGGTGGCTGATGGCATCCTTGGCGGGGCCGTCCAGCTCTGCAAAGCTGCGCTCCCCCACCATGAACAGCGGGTCATACCCAAAGCCGTTCTGTCCGTGCAGCCGGCGGGCAATGGTCCCTTCGCAGGCGCCCTCGCACCGCACAATGTCAACCTCCCCGAATACCGCGCAGATGGCGCAGACAAACCGTGCCGCGCGCCTTTCATCCGGGATTTTTTCCATCTCCCGCAGCAGCTTGGCGTTATTGGCGGCGGAATCGTGCCCCTCCCCGGCATAGCGGGCGGAGTACACCCCCGGCGCGCCGTTCAGGGCATCCACACACAGGCCGGAATCATCCGCCACGGTGGGCAGGCCGGTGGCCCGGTAAATGCCCATCGCTTTCAGGTATGCATTCTCGGCAAAGGTCTTCCCTGTTTCCTCGATATCTAGGTCCGGCGGGCATACGGCATCCTGCGGGATGACCTGCCAGCCCAACGGGGCCAGGATGCGCTGGAATTCCTCCACCTTGTGCTCGTTTTTGGTCGCTAATATCAGCTTCATTCCTCGTCCTCGTTCAGCAGCAGCGCCTGGGCAAATTCTGCAGCGCTGAAGGGGGTCAGGTCCCCAATGCTCTCGCCGGTGCCCACAAACTTGATGGGCAGCCCCAGCTGATCCCGGATAGCGATGGCCACACCGCCCTTGGCAGTGCCGTCCAGTTTAGTCAAGATGATGCCGGTGACGCCGCAGGCCGCGGCAAATTCCCGCGCCTGGTTCAGCCCATTCTGCCCGGTGGTGGCATCCAGCACCAGCAGTGTTTCACGACTGCAGCCAGGGGCTTCCCGCTCCAGTACCCGGTCGATCTTCGCCAGCTCCTCCATCAGGTTTTTCTTGGTGTGCAGGCGGCCCGCCGTATCACAGATGAGCACATCCACATTTCTGGCCTTGGCGGCGGTGATGCTATCATACACCACCGCGGCGGGGTCGGCGCCCTCGGCATGCTTTATCATCTGGCAGCCTACCCGCTCCGCCCAGACGCCCAGCTGCTCACCGGCCGCCGCCCGGAAGGTATCCGCCGCGCCCAGCAGCACCTTTTTGCCCTGGCCCTGCAGCCAATAGGCCAGCTTACCGATGGAGGTGGTCTTGCCCACCCCGTTGACGCCGACCACCAGCACCACGCTGGGCTTGGTCTCCGTCACCAGCGGCTCATCCGGCTCCATCAGCTCGGTCACGATCTCGCAGAGATTCTCCCGCAGCTCGGTGGAATCAATGTTCCGGCGCTTGATGCGCTCGCCCAGCCGGGAGCAGATCTTGCCCGCCGTCGTCACACCCACATCGGCCAGGATGAGGATCTCCTCCAGCTCCTCCAGGGTATCAAAGGTGATCTTCCCGGAGAAACTATCCAGCTCCAGGCTCAGGCTCTGCTTGGTCTTTTTTACGCTTTTGCGGAAAATATCAAAAAATCCCATTGGTTCTCCTTAGTTCAGGCTCTTGCCAAATTTCTTTTCCATCTCGGCCACATCCAGCCGCAGCAGCTTACTGATGCCCTCCTCCTCCATGGTGACGCCGTACAGCACATCGCCCTGTTCCATGGTGCCGCGGCGGTGGGTGATGGAAATAAACTGGGTATGATCGGTCATGCGGTGCAGGTAGGCGGCAAACTTGCCGACATTCACATCGTCCAGTGCCGCCTCTATCTCATCGATGAGAACGAACGGTGCGGGATTGACCCGCAGGATGGCAAAGTAGATGCAGATGGCCACAAAGGCCTGCTCGCCGCCGGAAAGGGCGGAAAGATTCTTGATGATCTTGCCGGGCGGCTGCACGATGATCTCGATACCCGTCTCCAGCGGATCGGTGGCATCGGTCAGGCGCAGCTCGGCATGTCCGCCGCCAAAGAGCTCCCGGAAGATCTCGCCAAAGTAGCGGTTGATGCCCGCAAAACGCTCGGTAAAGATCGCGCTCATCTGGGCCGAAAGCTCGGTGATGAGCCGTGTCAGCTCCTTCTTGGCATTTTCGGCGTCGTCTATCTGCTCCTTCATAAAGCGGTACCGGCCGCTCACTTCCTCGTATTCCTCAATGGCTGCCACATTCACGGCACCCAGCGCCCGTATCTTGCCGCGCAGCTCGGAGAGGCGCTTCTGCGCCGCCCCCACATCCTCCAGCGGGATGGCCTGTTCGGCCGCTTCGCTGCGGGTCAGCTCATATTCCTCCCACATCTTGGCGCTGATGCTGTTCTGCTGCTCCTGCATACCTTCGCTCTTTTCCTGCAGGCGCAGCAGCTCGCTGGCGGCCGCCTCCCGGCGGGAGATGACATCGCTGTTTTCCTTGGAGAGGATATTGCGGCGCATTTCCAGCTGGTCACGCTGTGCATCGGCGTCCTTGATATCCCGGTGCAGCTCCTCGATCTCGCTGCTGCCGCTTTGCGCCCCGGCGGTAATCTGCTCGATCTCCTCCCGGATGGCCTCATTATCCTTTTTCAGCTGCTCCTGTCGTTCCCGCAAGGCGGCCAGGGCGGCCTCACTGCCGCTTTGCTGGCCCTCCATCTGCTCAATGGCCATCTGGACGGCTTCGCAGTCCTTCTGCCGGGCGATGTCCTCCATCTGCAGGGCAGTCACCTTTTCGGCAGCTTCGGTGATGGCCGCAGTCAACATTTCGTGGGCAGCCATACCCTCGGCCGAAAGCCTGGTCAGCCGCTCCACCTCTTCGGTCAGTTTCTTTACCAGCTCGCCGCCGGAGATTTTCTGCTGGCGCAGCTGCTCCATACGGGCGGTCAGGTCATCGTATTCCCGCAGCGCCTGCTCGTTCAGGCGTTCGGCTTCCTCCACATTGGCGGCCAGGCGGTCCACCAGCGTCTGGGCGGAAATGAGATCCTCCCGCGCGGTCTTTTCCTCGGCCTCTATGCCGTCCACCGTCGCCTGAATGGTATCGGTCTCCCGGCGCAGCTCGGTCAGCTGGGCCTCCAGCTCCTCCGCCTGCTTTGCGTATTTCTTCGCCTCTGCGGTCAGGGCGTCTATCTCTCCCCGGCGGGAAAGAATGGACGCGTTCTTATTGACGGAACCGCCGGTAAGGCTGCCGCCGGCATTCACCACCTGGCCATCCAGCGTCACCACCCGGTAGCGGTAGCTGTACGCCTTGGCGATGGCGGTCGCGGCGTCAATGTCCTCCGTCACAATGGTGCGTCCCAGCAGGGAATCCATCACCACACGGTAGCGGTCATCGCACTGCACCAGCTCGCTGGCCAGGCCCACATAGCCACCTCGGGCGGCCAAGTCGCTTTCCCTTACCGGGTTCGCCTTGAGATTGGTCAGCGGCAGGAAGGTGGCCCGTCCGACGCCCCGCTCCTTCAGCAGCGCGATGGCCCGCTTGGCCGCGCCCTCATCCTGCGCCACGATATTCTGGATCGCCGCGCCCAGCGCGATCTCCACAGCGGTAGAATAGCGGTTTTCGGTCTTGATCAGGCTGGATACCGGACCCACGATGCCCCGCAGGGCACCCGCGCCGGCCTGCTTCATCACAAACTTAACGCTGTTATTAAAGCTCTCGTAGTTCTTTTCCAGGTCGGAGAGCACCTGCGCACGCTGCAGTTTCTCACCGGCCAGCTTTTCGCTGTTGCGCTGGCGGCTCTCCGCCTCGGCCTGCTTATCACTGCGGCTTTTCAGCTTATACAGGTAGCCGTTCTTGCTGTTCTGCAGGCTTTGCAGCCGTTCCTGCAGCTCTTCGGCAAAGGCCTTATGTCCGGCCAGTTCTTCCCGCAGGCGGCTCAGATTTTCATCCTTGTCCTTGGCCTGTCCGCGCAGCGCTTCCAGGCGGGTCACCGTTTCCTCGGCCAGCGTTCCTGCCGTCTCGGCCGAAAGCTCCGCCCGGTGGATCTGCCCCTGCAGCTCCTCCTTTTGCAGCGCCAGCGCGCTCTGCTCCGCCGCCAGGCGGTGCTCCTCCTGCCGCTGAGCCTCCAGCGCCTTTTGCCCCCCCTCCAGGGCTTCGCGGGTCTTTTGGGCCTCGTCCAGGCGGTTTTGGTAATCCTCCCGCAGGGCAGTCAGCTTTTCCTCCAGCTCCCCGGCGGAAAGCTCGCTGCGCTCCAGCTCCTTTTCCAGCTCGGCGATGGTATCGTTATTATGATCAATGGTATTCTGCTTGACCGCCGCCTCCACCTTAGCGTTGGAGATCGCGTCCTCAAACTCCTTGATGCGCTCGCGCTTATGCTCAATATACAGGTTCGCGTCCTGTGTTTTGTGCTGGATCTCCTCCAGCTCCCGCTCGATCTCATCCAGCCGCCTTTGGGCGGTGGTGCGGTCATTAGCAGCCAGCAGGGTCTTGTCCTCCAGCTCCGCCAGCTGCCGGCCCAGTTTGGCCAGCTGCTCCAGCCACAGGCTGATCTCCAGCGACTTCTTTTCCCCGGCCAGCACCACATACTGCTTGGCCTTTTCGCTCTGGGCCTTCAGGGGGCCTACCCGGTCCTCCAGCTCCTGCATGATATCCCGCAGGCGCACCAGGTTATCCTCGGCCTGCTGCAGCTTGCGCTCCGCTTCGGTCTTGCGGTAGCGGAACCGGGAGATCCCGGCGGCTTCCTCAAAAATTTCCCGCCGCTGGGTGCTTTTCGCGCTCACGATCTCCGCGATCTTGCCCTGCTCAATGACCGAATAGCCATCCCGTCCAAGGCCTGTATCCATAAACATCTCGTTGATATCCCGCAGGCGCACCGGGTTATTATTGATGCGGTATTCGCTTTCTCCGCTGCGGTACAGCCGCCGGGTGATGACCACCTCATCGCTGTCGATATCAATGCTGCGGTCGGTATTATCAATAAACAGGCTCACCCATGCAAAACCGGTCGGCTTGCGGCTGATGGACCCGCCGAAAATAACATCCTCCATCTTGGCGCCGCGCAGGCTCTTCACCGATTGCTCGCCGAACACCCACTTGATGGCGTCGCTGATATTGCTTTTGCCGCTGCCGTTGGGCCCCACAATGACCGTGATCCCGTCATCAAAGGTCAGCTTTGTGCGGTCGGGGAAGGACTTGAACCCCTGCATTTCCACCGCTTTCAGCTTCATGGCATCTCCTCCTGTCCTGTCAGGTTTCTCTCGTTTTGGGGTAAATTGCATACTAACTCATTATAGGGTAATATTATACTCCTTTTTTGCCCTTTTCACAAGAAAATCTTTTCTCTTCGCCTTATTTGCGGTATAATGGTCCCATCACCACAAGGAGGTCGTTCTATGATCCGTAGAATTATCCAGATAGATAAGGAAAAATGCACCGGCTGCGGCATCTGCGCCGCCGCCTGTCACGAGGGCGCCATCGGCATGGTGGAGGGCAAGGCCCGCCTGCTGCGCGATGACTACTGCGATGGTCTGGGCGACTGCCTGCCCGCCTGTCCCACCGGGGCCATCACCTTTGTGGAGCGGGAAGCCGCCGCCTACGATGAAGCCGCCGTGCAGCAGCACATGGCCCAAAAGAAGGCCGCCTTCCATGGCTGTCCCGGTTCCGCCACCAAGCTGTTCCAGCGGCAGGCCGCTCCCGCTGGGGATGGCACTATCCCCTCTCAGCTGGCCCAGTGGCCCTGCCAGATCCGCCTGATCTCCCCCGGGGCGCCCTGCTTTGCCGGCGCGCATCTGCTCATCGCCGCCGATTGCACCGCCTACGCCTATGCTGATTTCCACCGGGACTTCATGCAGGGACATGTCACCCTCATCGGCTGTCCCAAGCTGGATGCCTACGACTACGCCGAAAAGCTCACCGCCATTCTCGCGGCCAATTCCATCCAAAGCGTCACCCTGCTGCGCATGGAGGTCCCCTGCTGCGGCGGGCTGGAGCACGCCGCCCACACTGCTCTGGCTGCTAGCGGCAAGGCGATCCCCCTGCGGGTCGTCACCATCCGCACCAATGGCACCCTGCTGTAACTCCCCAATAAAAATCACAAGCCGGTACTCCTTTTACGGAATACCGGCTCATTTTTGGTTTTCATTCCTCACCCATCAGGGTCAGTGCCTCATGGGCTGCCGCCTGCTCGGCACCCTTTTTGCTGCGGCTCGCACCACGGCCTATCACATTGCTGTTCAGGTGTACTTCCACCACAAACTTTTTATCGTGGTCCGGTCCTTCGGCGGAAACCAGCACATACTCTACCCGTTCCTCCGGGTTCTTCTGGATGATCTCCTGCAGGCGGGTCTTGTAGTCCACAAAGGGCGCCGCCTCATGGGTCAGGTCCTCCTCCACAAAGGGCAGCACAAACCGCTGGGCCGCCTCCAGCCCGCCGTCCAGGTAAATGCCGGCGATCAGCGCCTCAAAGGCATCGCTCACCACCGAGGGCCGCTCCCGGCCGCCGGTCTGCTCCTCGCCATGACCCAGCAGCAACTCCTGGCCCAGCTGTATCTTCTGGGCAAATTCAAACAGGCTCTTTTCGCACACCAGGCTCGCGCGAATTCTGGTCAGGTCGCCCTCCGCCAGGTGGAACTTATGGAAGATATGATCCGCCACAATGATGGAAAGTACCGCGTCTCCCAGGAACTCCATCCGCTCGTTGCACTCTATTTTCTGCCGGCTTTCATTGGCGTAGGAGGAATGAATCAGCGCGCGCTCCAAAAGCGCTTTATCGTGAAAACGATAACCGATCCTCTCCTGCAAAGCCTCCATGGACATAACTGCACCCTCTTTTACTTGGATATAATTTATTCCGCCTCAGCGGTCTCGACCGCCAGCTGGCTTTCCATCTCGCCGATGATATTATTCTCACAGCAGCTGATGGCCTGCCGTATGGCATTGTAGAAGGCCTTGGCATCGCTGCTGCCATGCGCCTTAATGACCGGCTTCTTGGTGCCCAGCAGCAGGGCCCCGCCGTACTCGGCCGAATCAAACTTCTTCTTAAAGGCGCCCAGGTCCTTCTTCACCACGGCGGCGGCCAGCTTATTGGGCAGCGATTTCATAAAGATCCCCTTGATCTCGCTCATAAAGAGCTTGGCCAGGCCCTCGGTGGTCTTCAGGATGATATTCCCGGTAAAGCCGTCACACACTGCCACATCGCAGCCGCCCAGCGGCACCTCGCGCGCTTCCACATTGCCGATGAAGTTGTACCCGGCCTCTTTCATCAGACCGTAGGCCTCCACCTGCAGCTCGGTGCCCTTGGTCTCCTCCACGCCGATATTCACCAGGCCCACACGGGGATTCGGCACCCCCAGAATACGCTTCATATATACCGAGCCCATCAGCCCAAACTGCCGCAGCATTTCGGGGCGGCAGTCGTGATTCGCGCCGGAATCCAGCATCATAAAGCAGCCGTCCTTGCAGGGCACCACGGTGCCGATGGCCGGGCGCTTCACGCCCTTGATGCGCTTAACGATGAGCGTGCCGCCCACCACCAGCGCGCCGGTGCTGCCGGCCGAAACCAAGGCTTCGCCCCCGCCCTCCGCCAGCATTTGCAGGCCGCGCGCCATGCTGCTGTCCTTGTATTGCTTCATAATAGCGGTCGGCTCCGCTTCCATCGGGAAGACATCCGGGGCCTCCGCTATCGTCATCCCCTCCAGGGAAACACCCAGTTCCGCCGCCCTTGCACGCAGCTTTTCGCCGTCGCCGGTCAGTATGATCTCACACTTCCATTGATCTGCCGCCATGCGGCAGCCCCGCAGTACCGCCTCCGGGGCGTTATCCCCGCCATAGGCATCCACTATAATTCTCATCGTTCTTCCCTCGCTTTCCGGTAAGATTCCATCGCAGCCATCGCCCGGTCGGCCATGGCCTGGTAGCGCTCCTGCTTGCCCTTTATCAGCTCCGGCAGCGGCGGCAGAATGCCCATATTGCTGCCCATCGGCTGGAAATCCTCCACGCTCTCATCACTGATATACCGGCACAGAGCGCCCATCATCGTTTCGGGCGGGGGCAGCAGCGGATCCCTGCCCCGCAGCCGGTCCGCCACGGCATGCGCCGCCAGTATCCCGCTCGCCGCGGATTCGATATACCCCTCCACACCGGTCATCTGCCCGGCAAAGCTCACCCTCGGCTCTTTCTTCAGCCTGAACCAGCCGTCCAGCAGCCGCGGGGAGTCCAGAAAGGTATTGCGGTGCATCACGCCGTACCGCACAAATTCCGCATTTTCCAGCCCCGGAATCATCGAAAAGACCCGCTTTTGCTCCGGGAACAGCAGGTTGGTCTGGAACCCCACGATATTATACATGGTGCCGGCGGCGTTTTCCCGCCGCAGCTGGATATTGGCCCATGGACGGTGTCCGGTGCGGGGGTCGCGCAGTCCCACCGGGCGCAGGGGGCCGTAACGCATGGTATCGGGGCCCCGCTTTGCCAGCACCTCTATGGGCATACAGCCCTCGTACACCTTAAAGTATTCCTTTTCAAATTCATGCAGCTCCACGCTTTTTGCATTTACCAGCGCCTCGTAGAACGCCTCATACTCCTCCTTATTGAAGGAACAGTTGATATAGTCCGCCTCTCCCCTGTCATAGCGGGTGGCAAAATACACCCGCTCCATATCAATGGAGTCCTTTGTGACAATGGGTGCGGAGGCATCATAAAAACTCAGGTACTTTTCCCCACACAGCCGCCCGATCGTTTCGGAAAGCGCCTCGCTGGTCAGCGGCCCGCTGGCCACGATGACATTCCCCGCCGGAAGCTCAGTCACCTCGCCAGTCACCACCGTTACATTAGGCAGCTCCCGTATGGCTTTTGTCATCGCGTCGCTAAAGGCCTCCCGGTCCACCGCCAGGGCCCCGCCGGCGCTCACCGCCGTTTCCTCGGCGCAGCGCACCACCAGCGAATCCATCGCCTTCATTTCGGCCTTCAGCAGTCCCGCTGCGGAATTCAGCCGCATCGCCTTCAGCGAATTGGAGCACACCAGCTCCGCAAACCCCTCGTAGTGGTGTGCCGGGGAATACTTCACCGGCTTCATTTCGTACAGCGTCACATCTATGCCGCGTCTGGCCAGTGCCCAGGCGGCTTCGCACCCGGCCAGTCCGGCCCCTATTACAGAAACTTTACTCATTATTTCGCACTCTTCTCGTAGCCACAGCCCTCTTTCAGGCAGTGGATCATCTTCACCCGGCCGGTGGTCTTAAACAGGCTGCTGCCGCACTGGGGACACTTTTCCGCCAGCGGGATATCCCAGGTCATAAAGCCGCACTTGGGGTTATCCTCGCAGCCGTAGTAGGTGCGTCCCGTCTTGGATTTTTTGGCCAGCACCTTTTTGCCGCAGCGGGGGCAGCTGCCAGGGGTCTCCTGCTGCAGGGTCTTGGTATTCTTGCACTCTGGAAAGCCCGGGCAGGCCAAGAACTTGCCGTATTTGCCGTGGCGCACCACCATCTTGCGGCCGCACAGCTCGCACACTATGTCGGTCTCCTCATCGGGGATCTTCATCTTGGTGCCTTCCATATTCTTTTCGGCACTCTGCAGCATATCGGTAAAGTCATCATAGAAGTGGTGCATCATACCCACCCATTCGGTCTTGCCGGCCTCTACCTCATCCAGCTCCTGCTCCATCTCGGCGGTGAATTTCACATCCACTATCTTGCTGAACTGCTCCTTCATCAGCCGGGTCACCGTCTCTCCCACTATGGTGGGCTTTAGGGCCTTGCCCTCTCGCTCCACATAGCCGCGCTGCAGTATGGTGGAAAGGGTGGGCGCGTAGGTGCTGGGGCGGCCTATGCCGTTTTCCTCCAGCTCCCGGATCAGCGTCGCTTCGGTGTACCGGGGGGGCGGCTGGGTAAAGTGCTGATTGGGCTTCAGCTCCTTCAGGGTTAGGTGCTCGCCCTCCTCCAGCCGGGGCAGATTGGTCTCCTGCTCCTCCTCGTTATCCACCGCCTCGGTATACAGGCGGGTATAGCCGTCAAACCGTACCGAAAACCCGGAGGCCTTAAAGAGATGCTCCCCGGCGGTAATATCGGTGGAAACGGTATCCTGCACACAGGCCGCCATCTGGCTGGCAATAAAGCGCTCCCACACCAGCTTATACAGCTTATACTGGTCGCTGGAAAGGCTCTCCTTGATCTTGGCGGGCGCCAGGTCTATCATGGTCGGGCGGATGGCCTCGTGGCCATCCTGCGCGTTGGATTTGGAACGGAAGGTACGGGGCTTTGCCAGGGCATAGTTCTCCCCATAGGTCCGCTGAATGTAATCATGCGCCGCAGAAAGCGCCTCATCGGAGATGCGCAGCGAATCGGTTCTCATATAGGTGATCAAGCCCACCGCACCCAGGTCCGGCAGGTTGATGCCCTCGTACAGCTCCTGCGCCACCTTCATGGTACGCTTGGCCTGGAAGCCAAACCGCCGGGAGGCATCCTGCTGCAGGGTAGAGGTAATAAAGGGCGGCGCCGGATTTTTCTGGCGGGTGCCCGTCTTTATACTCTTTATGATAAACGGCTCTTTTTCGGCGGCGGCCTTTAGGGCATTGGCCTGCTCCTCAGTGGTGATCTCACACTTTTTGCCGCCGGTGCCGTAGTATTTGGCCAAAAAGGGCTTGGCTTTTACGCCCTGCTTCTGCAGCAGGGCCTCCAGGGTCCAGTATTCCTCCGGCTTAAAGGCCCGGATCTCATCCTCCCGGTCCACCACCAGCCGCACCGCCACCGATTGCACCCGTCCGGCGGAAAGTCCCTTGCGGATCTTCTTCCACAGGAAAGGGCTGATCTCGTAGCCCACGATGCGGTCCAGCACCCGGCGGGCCTGCTGGGCATCCACCAGCTGCTGGTCGATGCACCGGGGGTGCTCCATGCCGTATTTAATGCCGGACTTGGTGATCTCATTAAAGGTCACCCGGTTCGGCTCCGTTTCATCCAGCTTCAAGAGCTGCGCCAGGTGCCAACTGATGGCCTCTCCCTCACGATCGGGGTCGGTCGCCAGGTACACATAGTCGCTCTTTTTGGCCTCGGCACGCAGCTTTTTTATCAGCTCGCCCTTGCCCTTGATATTCTCATAGTTCGGGGCAAAGTCATTCTTCACATCCACGCTCAGCCGGGAAGCCGGCAGGTCGCGCACATGGCCCATCGAGGCCATCACTTCATAGTCGGGGCCAAGGTACTTCTGGATGGTATGCGCCTTGGCCGGGGATTCCACGATCACTAATTTGGACAAATCTTATCACCCGTATATTCTTAAAATTTCGTTTTCTCTCGGCGGTTCACCGGCTGAAGCGATGTCCCGCGTGGATTCTGATGATACCAAAGATCTCAAGCTGCGTCAAGACCGAAAGTGTCTCCGGTACCGAAAGTCCGGTTGCCGCCACCACCTCGTCGGCGGTCATCGGCTCGCTGCTCAGGACCTCCAGCACCGTGCGCTGGCTGCCGTTCAGCGTCTCCAGCATCCCGTCGTCGCTCCGCAGGGGATAGGCCTTGGCCGGGGCGGGCTTTTCCTTCTTCTTAGCCTTGCTGGGCTGCTTTTCGCACAAGGTAAGCTGCTCAGCCTCCGCTTCCTCTCCCGGCCCCGCAGCATCATAGTCCCGCAGATCGTATTCCTCCAGAATATCCCCTGATTCCCGCACCATGATGGCCCCCTCCCGGATCAGCCAGTTGGGCGCGGCGCTCATGGGGCTATCCACATTGCCGGGCACCGCAAAAACATCCCGGCCCTCGGTCAGGGCAAACCCCGCCGTGATCAGCGACCCGCTGCGGCGTTCTCCCTCCACCACCAGCGTACCGTGGCACAGCCCCGCTATAATGCGGTTGCGGATGGGAAAATGATAGGAATTTGGCTCAGCGCCGGGCGGAAATTCCGTTATCACCGCCCCGCCGCTTTGCAATATCTTCTTTTTCAACTCCCGGTTGGCCGCCGGGTAGGTCACATCGATGCCGCAGCCCTGCACCGCTATGGTACGGCCGCCGGCCTCCACTGTGGCGTCATGGCAACAGGAATCGATCCCCACAGCCAAACCGCTCACCGTCACCACACCCCTGGCCGCCAGGTCCGCGGAGATCTCCCTCGCCACCCGGCTGCCGTATTCGGTGCAGCGGCGGGTGCCCACCACCGCTATTGTTAAAATATCATTCAGATCCATCCAGCTGCCGGCCACATACAGCACCGCCGGCGGGCTGTATATGTTCCGCAGCCGCTGCGGGTACAGGTCGTCATCCGGGGTCAGTATCTTTACCCCGTTCCTCTCACAAAATCCCAGAATCTTTCCCAGGTCGGCGTCCTTGGCCTCCCGCACCCGGTGCAGCTCTTCCTCGCCCATGCCATGCTGCCGCAGCCGCCAGTCCTCGGTATGGAATAAGAGAGTAGGCGAGTGCCACTTTTCCAGGGCCTTGGCGGCCCGCACCGTTCCAAAGCCATACGCCAACTGGAACCGCATCCAGTCCGAAATCGCCATCTCGCTCCCCCTCCTTTCTTTTTATCCTTCGTTCCAGGCCGCTTATTCCGGCGGCACGGCTCCATTTTGTCTCGGAGCGACCCTCCGCTTCGCTGCGGGCACTCCTCGCCCATTCCGCCGCGCCGCCTGCCTCCTGCTTATCCGGGCAGGTACCCCCGGCCGCTTAGCTCCCACATGCACAGCGCTGCCGCGGCCGCCGCGTTCAGCGATTCCGCCGCCCCCCTCATCGGGATATATACCTCGCCATTACAGGCATCTATCACTTCCCGGCTCACACCGTTGCCCTCATTGCCGATGACGATCCCCCGGCATTCCCCCGCCGGCAGCCTTTGCAGCGGCAGTGCTTCGGGGCTTAGGGTAGCCGCATAGCAGCGCAGGCCCTGCTTTTGCCATGCGGCAATGCTCCCGGCCAGGTCATCCACCCGCACGGTTTTCTGCCGCCATCCGCTGCCCATCGTACTGCGGATCACCTTCGGCGAAAAAAGATCGGGACAGTGGACCGAAAGCACCACCGCGGTCACACCCATCGCCTCCGCCGTCCGTAGGATGGTCCCCAGGTTGCCGGGATCCTGCAGCTCGTCCAGCAGCAGATAGCTGCCCGCCCGCATCGTCAGCGGCTCGGCCTTCGGCATCTCCCCCACCGCAAAAATGCCCTGCGGGTGCTCGGTCTCGGAGATATACGCCGCCAACTCATTGGGGATGGAAAAGCACCGCCGCGCCATTCCCGCCAGCTTTTCGGCCTCCGGGTAGCGGGCGCCGTCATCGCTTACCAGCAGCGTCCGCAGCGGGATGCCGCTCTCAGCCGCATCCAGCACCAGCCGGGCGCCCTCCAGCACAAAGCACCCGGTCTCCTCCCGCCGCTTCCGGCTGCCGCACAGTTTTCGGTATTCCTTTATCAGCGCGTTCTCGCGCGAGGTCAGCCGTTCCATCCTTTTCCTCCTTTTGGAGATGCTCTTTTTTCTTTATACCCTAAGTCAGCCCCAAATGCAAGCAAATTTTTGATGACTTCATTTTATGACAAAAAAGGCCCGCCCGATCCTGTCTTACCAAAATCGGGCGGAGCGTTATGCTTTTTACAGGGCAGCCTTGGCCTTCTCGGTCAGGGCGGTAAAGGCGGCAGCATCGTTGATCGCCAGCTCGGAGAGCATCTTGCGGTTCAGGTTGATGCCGGCCTTCTTCAGGCCGTTCATGAACTGGGAATAGTTCATGCCGTTCAGCTTGCAGGCGGCGGAAATACGGGTGATCCACAGGCGGCGGAAATCGCGCTTCTTCTGCTTACGGCCAATGTAAGCATAGTTGCCGGATTTCATTACGGCCTGTTTCGCCATCTTAAAGCGCTTGCTCTTCGCGCCAAAATAGCCCTTTGCCATCTTCAGGGTCTTTTTTCTTCTCTTGCGGGTCATCATCGCTCTTTTAATACGAGCCATATCTTTTTACCTCCGTATCATATCATCTGTAAATGTTGTTGTTAAGGGATCAGGTGTTGGGCATCAGCAGCTTCAGTGCGCCGACATTGGTCTTATCGGCATAGGTGCCCTTGCGCAGGTTTCTCTTGCGCTTGGTGGATTTCTTGTTCAGGATATGAGACTTGTAGGCTTTGGCTCTCTTGACCTTACCGTTTTTGGTCAGCTTAAAGCGCTTTTTTGCACCGGTGTGGGTTTTCAGCTTGGGCATTTTATTTTCCTCCTAAATTTGTTATTGCTGCTTATTGGTGGGGGCAGGCTTCGCGTTCATAAACATGATCATACTGCGGCCCTCCAGCTTGGCGGGCTTTTCCACATTGCCTACATCGGCACAGGCCTCTGCAAAGCGCTGCATGATACCGTACCCCAGCTGGGAATGCGCCATCTCACGGCCGCGGAAGCGGATGGACACCTTGACGCGGTTGCCGGAAGAAAGGAACTTCTTGGTCTGGTTCACCTTGGTATCAAAATCGTGGGTATCAATGTTCAGGGAAAGCCGGGTCTCCTTCACCTCTATGGTCTTCTGGTTCTTCCGGGATTCCTTTTCGCGCTTGGCCTGCTCAAAGCGGTATTTGCCGTAATCCATAATGCGGCATACCGGCGGCTGGGCCTGCGGCGCTATCTTTACGAGATCCAGGTTCTTTTCCTGCGCCATGTTGTAGGCATCGCGGGAGGACATGATCCCCAGCTGCTCGCCTTCAGCACCGATCACTCTTACTTCCTTGTCGCGGATCTCTTCATTGATCTGCAGTTCCTTGTTTGCGATTGCAAAGCACCTCCTGACTGAAATGGGTTGTAGCTCTCGGGTTTTCCTGTAAATAAAAAGCACGGACTCATCACTTTGATCGTCCATGCCAAAAGAACGCAAGTCTCCCGCATTTGCAGGCCTTGCCTCTATTGACCGTGCCTACAACCACTGTGCGGCAGGTGAGAACGATCTCGTTCTGCTTTCTTTACTTGACTATCATACCAAATCCCCCTCTCCCTGTCAAGGGGGAATTTTCACTATTTCCCTCGTTTTTTCCGCCTGCCGGCACCGCCCCGCCCCGCAGGCTTCCCTGTGTAAGGGGAGGGCACCGCACCATAGCCTCCCTTGTGTAAAGGGAGGCTATGGTGAGCGGAGCGAACCGGAGGGATTGATGGCACAAATCATGCCAAAGTATCATCTCGCCTGTCGGCGTCGCTAAGTCACCGGAGGGTGACTTAGCCCCGCCGTTAGGCGACTGCAAACTCGCCCTAAATAAAGTTCTTTTGCCTACTTTTGCACGAACAAAAGTAGGCCTCCGCCGGGCAGGCATGCTCACTACGCCTTGCAAAAGGCCCCGCCCCGCCGCCAGGCGACCGCCAACTTGGCCAAAATTCTTTCTCCGCCTTTTCTCCTCAGAAAAGGCCTCACAACTCCACTTTCACCGCCTGCCCCAGGCAGAACGAATACAGCACCGCCTCGGTCACCGGCAGACCAAACTGCCGCCGCACCATGGCCGCGTACAGCTTCAGCTGCAGGGCATACCGCCCGGTCAGCTCCTGCGGAGCCGCCACCCGGTCGGTCTTATAGTCCAGCAGCACGGCATGGTCCCCTTCTACCAGCACGGCATCCACCGCCCCCATGATGAGCGTCGTCCCCGGCACCCGCAGCGCCGGGTCTATGGCCGCCAGCTCCTCCGGGGTGAATTCCTGCAAAAACCGCATTTCCCGCTCCACCCGGTCGGCTTTTCTCATCCGCTCGCCCAGGGGGGAGTTCATCAGCTTTTCCAGCACCCCGGTGTCGATCAGCCCGCCGTCCTCCCGGTACAGGTAGCCCTCGGCCACCAGCCGTTCTATCTCGGCCTTCGGGTCCTTTTTCAGCGCCGTCAGGTCGGCAAATTGCATCGCCCGGTGGGCGGCATTGCCCCGCTCGGCCGCGGTCGCCTCCTGCCGGGTCAGGCACTTGGGCCTGCGCTTCAGCAGATAATGCTCCCTTGCGGCCCGTTCGGCCAGCTCACTCACCGCCATCCTTCTGGGGGTCACGGTATCGGCCGGGTAGGGGTAGCTGAACCTCAGCTTCTCCTCCAGCCGCTGCAGGGCCTCCCCCTCCACGGGGATGGCCTCCTGCGCCTGTTCCAGTTCTTCACTCTCCGGCGGCGGCAGCTCCTCCGGCCGTATGATCCTCAGCTCCAGGCCCTGCTCCTGCATCACGGTGCCCCGCAGCCAGTCCCAGCTGCTCACCGCGGCGGCGGCCCGGTATTCCCCGCTTTCCGCGGCTATCATCCCCAGCTCCTCCAGCCCTTCGGTGATCTTGGACCCCGTAGCCATCAGGTACAGCTTTTCCCTTGCTCTCGTCAGCCCCACATACAGGATGCGCATCTCCTCCTGCAGCCGGGTCTTGCGGTTCTGCAGCTGCATGGCCGCCAGCGGCAGGGTCTTATGCTGCAGCATGGTGTAGTTATCCCGCAGCTTGCAGGCAAAGCCCAGCTCCCGGTCCATGGCGATGTCGCTGCTCTCCTCCGCCTTGCGGAACCGCTCATTGCACCCGGCCAGGAACACCACCGGGTATTCCAGTCCCTTGCTGCGGTGAATGGTCGTCACGGTCACAGCGTCGCCGCCGGCCGCCGCCGCGCTGGGCAGCACACAGCCCCGCTGGGCCAGCCGCCGCAGGTATTCCGCAAAGTCACTCTCGCCACGGCCGTCCTTTTCGTGCTCGGCCGCATGGGCCTGCAGCAGCCGCAGGTTGGCCACCGCGGTCTCGCCCTCCGGCAGCACCCGGCACTTTTCCCGGTAGCCGGTCACCTCGCATATCTCCCGGATCAGCTCAGCGGCGGGCAGCTCCTGCATTTTGGCCCGCAGCAGGTCGTAGTCCCGCAGGAAAGCCGCGAATTTGCCGCTCTCCGCCGTTTTGCTCAGCAGGTTCTGGTACAGTCGCTCCTGCCGGCCGGCCGCTCTCAGGGTCGCCAGATCGTCCCCAGTAAAGCCATACATCGGGCTTGCCAGCACCTCGGCCAGCTCCAGGTCCAGCATGGGGTTGGCCAGCACGGCCAGGTAGCTCACCACCGTTTTTACCTCTCTTACCTCCAGCAGGTTTTCGTTTTTGGCGCTCCGGGCGCCGATGCCCCTTTCCCGCAGGGCGTCTATGTAGTACTGCTCCCGGTTTTTGGCGCTCCGCATCAAGATGCAGATATCCCCCGGCCGAACCGGCCGTCGGCCCCCGTTTTCCTCCACGGTAAAGCCCGCTTTCAGCAGTATCCCGATCTCCTCCGCCGCCTGCTCGGCCTCCATTTTGCGGCAGTCGGCCACCGGGGTCCCCACAGGCGGGTTGATGACCAGCGCCGTCACCGGCCGCCCGATGGTATAGTCATACGGCAGGGAGGAAACCAGCTCATCCTCCGGCAGGTAGTCCATTCCCGCCGTTCTTTGGGTCATAATGCGGCTGAACAGCCGGTTGGTAAAGCCGGTGATCTCCCGCCGGGTGCGGAAGTTGGCGTTTAGGGCGATCTTTGCCGGGAAGGTCCCTTCCTCCGCCGGAGCATAGCTTTCCCGCTTCTCCAGGAAGTTCTCCGGGCAGGCCTCCCGGAAGCCGTAAATGCTCTGTTTGACATCCCCCACCATGAAGCGGTGGCAGCCCCCCGCCGTCAGCGCGGCAAAGATTCTCTCCTGCAGGGCGTTGGTATCCTGGTACTCATCCAGCATAATCTCGGCATACCGGCTGCCCAGCTCCGCGGCAAGGGCGGTCTGGGTGCCGTCCGGCCGCGCCAGCAGGGCCAGGGCGTCGTGCTCCAGGTCGCCAAAGTCCAGCTTTCGCCGTTCCAGCTTGGCAGCGGCATACCGGCTGTCGAATTCCAGAATCAGTGCGCACAGCCGCTCCATCAGCGGGGCCAGCTTCTGCTGGTCCTCCCGGTACTGCGTCTCCCCCATCAGGAAGACCTTCGTCTTGAGCTCCGTCACGGCCTCGGCGGCCCGGCGGCGCAGCCGCAGCACCGTATCCTTGGTCTCGGCGTCGGTCCACTTTTTCCGTGGGAACTGCGGAAAGCTCGCCTCCAGCATCCGGGTCATGGCAATGTCCCATTCCTCCTGCGTCACCGCGGTCATCAGCCGGGCCAGCATCTCCCGGTCCTGCATGATCACCGGCGTCACCACTTCCCACAGCATCTCGTCGTTGCTCTGCCCCAGCAGATCCATGCAGTCCCGCAGCAGGTCGTCGGCATATTGCAGGGCCTCCGCGGCCCGCTGCCGCAGCAGCCCGCTCCAGATGGTCTCATCCAGCGGTGTTTCGGTATCGGCGGTGATGTACTCCGCGGCCCAGTCCCGGTAGAAGGGATGGTTGCGCAGAAAGCGGTATAGAAGCAGCAGCGAGGCCATGACCCTGCGGTCATTCCGGCTGCCGGAAAACAGCTCGATGAGCCGCATGAAGGCCGGCTCGGCCTTTTCGTACTCCTCATCCAGCAGCTGCTCCAGCACCGCCGCCTGCAAAAGCTCGTCCTCCCCATCCCGGCCCAGGGCCATATCGCCGGGCAGCCCCAGCGCCTGGAAATTCTCCCGGATGAGCCGGTAGCAAAAGGCATGGATGGTGCAGATCTCGGCGTTGCCCAGCAGGAGGCTCTGCCGCCGCAGCACGGCGTTTTCCGGCTCCTGCTCCATTCGCTCGTACAGCCGGGCCGCGATTCTCTGCCGCATTTCCTCCGCCGCGGCATTGGAGAAGGTCACAATAAGCAGCCGGTCGATATCCACCGGGCGCTCCGGGTCGGTGATGAGGGTCAGCACCCGTTCGGTCAGCACAGCGGTCTTGCCGCTGCCCGCCGCCGCCGAGATCAGAAGATCTCCGCCCCGGGTGGTGATGGCCTGTTTTTGGGCCGGGGTCCATTCGCGCGCGCTCATTCGGTCTCCTCCTTTCCGCCCAGCTCCCGGTGGGGAGCCTCCGGCTCGGTATTATTGCACAGCCCCGCATAGGGGCAGTAGTTGCAAGGCTCGCTGCTGCCGCCCCGTGCCGGGCAGGGGGCCACCTTACCGGCCAGCAGGTCGGTGCCCATTTGCTCTATGTTGCCGTAAACGGTCTCCCGCAGCTTGGCAAAGACCTCCCGGCTGTAAACCCGGGAGCCCCGGTAAAACTCGCCGTTCTGCTTTATCTTGGCGGGGATATACACCCCGGCCAGCTGCTGCTCCATCGCCCGCAGGATGTCCTCATCCTCCAGCAGCATCCCCTTCATCCGCAGGGATTCATTCACCTCGGCCGCCAGGCTTTCGCTGGTGGTATCCATGGTGACCTCCAGCGCCTCCAGGCGGCTGGGCAGGTACAGCACCCCCGCCGGCTGCGGGCTGCCAAAGCGGTGGTTCTCATCGCCGCAGGCGGCGTACAGGTAGATGAGCATCTGCATATTGAGGCCGTAGGGCACTTCCTCAAACTTGAATTCCTTGGTGCCGGATTTGTAATCGATGACCCGCAGGTAGTCCCCCTCCGGGCCGTGGTAAAGGTCCACCCGGTCAATGGAGCCGCGCAGGGAAATGGGGGTGCCGTCCCCGGCGCTCAGCCGCGGGGAGGCCACCTCTCCCCCCTCGCCCACCGAAACCTCGGTAGCGGCGGCGGTAAATTCGCTTTGGGAAAATTCATCAGCCAGGTGCCGCACAATGACCCCCAGCATCAGCCGCAGGCGGTCAAACTGGTAGCGGAACCGGGCGGTGACGGTGGTGGGGTCGGGCACCATCCGGTCGATGTACTCCCGGAGGAAGCGGCGGATCTCCCCATCCATCTCCTCGTCGGTCAGCTCGCACAGGCCTCGGCTGCCGTACTGGTTTACCATCTGCTGGAAAACATAGTGGATGGCCGAGCCCGACTCGAAGGGGGAAAACTCCACCCTTTGCCGGGGGCGCAGCCGCAGCATTTTATCGCAGAAAAACTGGTAGGGGCACTGGTAGTACCGGTCGATGGCGGTGGGGGCCAGCTTCAGCTCCCGGCCCAGCAGCTGCCGGGCGTTTTCCGGGGTGATATCCCCGGCCGGGGCATCCATGGCCACCCGTCTCATCGCAGCCGGATAGTCCCCCTCTCCCAGCCGCTCCAGCAGGGCGGCCAGCAGGGCCTCCTCCGCGGCATCCCGGCCCAGAGCCGCCGCGTATCGGCTTTTGGCGGTGGCCTCATTCACCACCCAGAATTCCGCCGGGAAGGCTTCGGTCCTGATGGGGCTGACCCGCAGGGGCCGCAGCACCCGCAGCAGATAGCCCGCCGGGGCCAGCTGGGCATCCCCGGCGATATCCTGCCGGGCATAGGTGATGGTCAGCCGCTCCGCCGCGGCCGAAAGAGCGGAATACAGCACAAACTGCTCCCGCAGAGTGCTTTCGGTGCCCAGCACCGGCAGCTCCGCGCCGCGGGCATTCAGCTCCTCCCGCTCCCGGGTGGAAAAAAGCCCTGCCGTGGCCCCATTGGCCGGGAAAATGCCCTCATTGACGCCAAGGACAAAGACGGCCCGGGGGCTTTGCAGCCGCACCCGGTCGCTTTCCGCCAGGATGACATGATCCACGGTATTTGGCACCTCGCCCAGATCGATGCGGGAAAGGGCCAGCCGGAACAGCTCGCTCCACTCCCGGGCGTTCAGTGCCCTTTCCGGGTAAAAGTCGGTCATGAGGTCCAGCACATCCACCAGGCTGTTCCACTGGCGGTCCACCGCTTCCCGCTGCGGTAGAGGGCTGTTTTGGGTCAGGTTTTGCAGGGCGCCGGCGGCTTCCGCATAGCGGTACACCGCCGCCGCAAAGTCGGGGCCTGCGGCATTTTTCAGACTTTGCCGCAGGGCCGCCAGCGGCTCGATGACCCGGCGGCGGGCGGCCTCCACCTGGGCCAGGGCGGCGGCGTAATCCTCCGGGGCGGCATCGGACATGCCCTCCGGATTGCCGGTGAAGGGGCGCAGCCAGTCCTCCCCGGAGATGTTCCAGATGAAGCTGTAATTTTCCAGGGTGCCGGCCTGCTGGGGAGAAAGCCCCGAGGCGGCAGAGCGGGCCAGCCGCAGGATGGCGGCGGTTTTCAGGCTGCCGGAGGCAGCCTCCAGCGCGGTGAGCAGGAAAAACGGCAGCGGCGCGAAGAGGATGTTCTGCTTTTCGCCGCAGAAGTAGGGCAGATCGTATTCCTCCAGCACGGTTTTGGCATTGCGGTAGCGGTCCAGGTCCCGGCAGAGGATGACGCAATCCCGGTAGCGGAGGCCCTCCTCCCGCACCAGCCGGGCAATCTCGGCGGCGGCAAACCGCATTTCCTCGTACACCGTCGGCGCCTCGATGAGCCGAAGGCTCTCTCCAGCGGCGGGGGGCACCGTTTCCGGCCGGGTAAAGGCCCTTTGCAGCCCGGCCAGGGCGGGGCTTTGGTGGCGTTTATCTTCGGTGAGAATGAGGGGCTCCTCGCACATTAACGCGTGCGCGCCCGCGTACGCACGCATACGCAGGAGAAATTTTTTCTGGTAAAGGAAGATGTCCTCCCCGGCATCCAGGGCGGGGCAGGTCATGGAGAGGGTAAGACTTTCCGCCGAGAGGAGCATCTGCTCCAGCAGGGCGCGCTCGCTGACCGAAAAGTAGTCGAAGCTATCCACCCAGATGTGGCGGCCGGCGAACCAGTTCTTTTCCGCCGCGCGGCCCAGCGCCAGGGCCAGTTCATCCAAGGGGTCGTGGAAGCGCAGCTCCACCAGGGCCTGGAAGGCCTCGTAGATGAGCTGGAGGTCGGTGAGCTTCTGCCCCAGGGCGGTGCCGGCGGTTTCGGCGGCGATCTCCTCCAGCCGGGCGGGGGTGATGCCAGCACGCTTAAAATCGGCGACGGTTTGCAGCATGGAGGAAATGAAGCCGGTGTAGCCTGCCTGCCGCCGGTAGAGGGTAAGCCGCTCCTGCACCTCGCTGATGGCTTCCCGCATCAACAAAGCCCGGCTGACCTCATCCAGCGGGCGCTGCGTCAGGCCGCCGCATTCCCGGAAGATCTTTTCCGCCAGACGGGGGAAGCTGAGCAGGGTGATATACTGCTGCTCCTCCCCGGTAAAGAGGGCACTGACCCGGCGCTCCATCTCAAAGGAGGCGTGCTCCGGCACCAGCAGCAGGACAGACTGCCGCCGGCCGGCGGCTTCTTTTATCTGGCGGAGTACCTCGGTGGTTTTGCCGGTACCGGCTTCGCCCAGGATCATTCGCAGCATGGGACAGGGCTCCTTTCGGGTGGGTGGTTAGTGGAAAGTGCGGGGATGGCCGGGAGGGCGGCGGAGCCGCCGGGCGCACCCCGGTACGCGCCGCCCCGCAGGGG